>Ga0255766_10004452_pt1 | contig 11870 bp, 9 predicted proteins | sample 071ome_23_FD_179966 | JGI IMG/M metagenome (GOLD analysis project Ga0255766, IMG submission 179966) | Coastal salt marsh microbial communities from the Groves Creek Marsh, Skidaway Island, Georgia - 071403BT metaG (version 2) | ecosystem: Environmental > Aquatic > Marine > Intertidal zone > Salt... | reverse complement strand
TCTCTATTGCAACGTGAGCATACTATCCCATGATGATTGCGTAAATTATTTTCTAAACACTGACATTTTTTAACATTATCCATTAATACTTTCTCCCTACATGACCTATATGGAATAATCCACAAAATCTGCAGTGATACTCACTAATTAATGTATTTGTTCGTTTTCTTGCACGATATGCTTTTGTTTTAGCAATCTCTTTTGTGTGATACTTCATCTTTCTCTTACAACTCCAACACTGATAACAAAGACAGGTTGATCCATTTACCATAGACCAACACAACGCTGGTCTATTGGAAGTACGCGTTTTCATCACTGCAGCCCTTCTTTTTAGTGATTTTGACTAATATTGTATATGTTTTTGGTGATTATGACAAATAAAAATATCTTTTTTTTGTATTTTCCACTAATAATAAGATTCTTTATAATTGTGTTATGGGTGCGAGTGAGAGATTCCCAGTATCTCTAAATGCAGTTAATATTGTCTGCTTTAAGATTGACTGGGAAGAGAGAATGTTAAATGTTCTTCTATTAAAGAGGAGTATTTCTCCATATAAAAACAAATGGTCACTTCCTGGCGGTTTTGTCCAAGGAGATGAGACGTTAGAAGAGGCTGCAAGAAGAATCTTTGTTGAAGAGACTGGCATCTCCCCTGCATATTTAAGCCAGTTTAGGTCTTATAGCAATACCAAAAGAGATAAACGTGTAGTTAATCAACGATCTGGTCAGAAAGCAAGAGTAGTTACTACTGCATTTACTGCTATTTACACAAGTGATGAAGAGCTGCAGTTAGATGAAGAGAGTGAAGATATTAAATGGTTTAAGGTTCCAAGGCGTTATTTCAGTAGATATATACCAGAAGATATGGCCTTTGATCACCATGAAATGTTATTAGAAGCTTCCAATAGACTACGAATATCCTTGGAATATAGCGGTTTAGCGACTCGTTTCTTGCCTGAACACTTTACATTGGGCCAAATCCAAGATATTTATGAGATTATTTGGGAGGTAGAGCTAGATCCAGCAAACTTTAGAGAGAAACTCACGAATGTTGAAGGGTGGATAAAAGAGTCTAAAACTGGGCCTAAAGATGTTGAACCTAGAAGGGGAAAGCCTCCAACATGGTATAAAGAACATGACATTCCACAGTTTGATAGAATGATTTCAAATCCAAATGGTGCTGTTATTAGAGAAAAAGAGTCAGAGTATCAAAGAAATCTAGATAGTTTAACTGGAGAAATTCCTATTAATAAAAATGTTTGAAAAATACAAAGAAATTAATTTAGAAGATAAATAATTCAGTTTTTTACTTAAGTAAAAACATACAATAATTTCTTAGCTCTTGTGACGGCTGTATACCAGTATTTAGGTACATCTTGTTTGCCTTCAACATCCAAAGAAACTCCAACTACATCCCACTCGCCTCCTTGTGAGTGCTCTATTGTTACAGCATAACCGTATGTTGGGGCAATTATGTCGTCAACGCTTTGATAAATTGTTGAATCAACGGAAGTTGTAGATAGGGAATCCCAAGAATTTATCATATCCCTCCTAACAGTATTCCACTTAAGCTTCTCATTATCATTATTTATAAGTGGAGGTAAATAAACAGCCACTACACATTGAAGGTTTCTATTGCTATCAAAAATATTTCTTATTCCCTGTATAAATGCTCTTACAATATTAAGTGAGAATTCTTTATTTCTTGAAATACAAACAGCTTCAGCAAAGATGAATCTATCTGTTATTGCTAGAATTTTTGTTACTTGAAATTCGTCACCCGTCATGAATACTTCGTTTACACCATTACATCTTGATCTAATTAAATCACCTTTTTCTAAGAATTCTAAAAGGTCAGTTTTTGATTCTTTTAAATAAACTTCTCTCAATTTCAAATTTGCAGAAGAAACCTCATCCTTTCCAGCAATGTAAATTGCTTCTTTGGGATCTTCAACTTTTTCAAATACTTTGAATGATAAATTACTTCCAACAGCAATCACTTCTTCAGTATTTACAGAATCTAAAATAACTTTTCTAGAAGTAGCACCATCTCCATTCGTCATCGTAAGTAGTCTTAGCTTTTCAGCTAATTCAAAGAGAGGACTATCCTCTGAGACTCTGTGTGATGTTATAAGGTCAATAATATTCATAAAAGTACTAGTAAATTTCAAACTCTCCGTCGTTATAGTCTGGATCTGTAGGGTATATAGAATGCCAAAAATCTGAATCTAGCAATTGATGATCTGAACCATTAAATGCAGCGGGTAACTGGCAATGATCACCAAGAAGTATAACTTTTGTTTCAGTATTTTGTTCGTGTTCCTCAGTATCACCATAAGCTGTAGATAATTCTTTAAGCTTTAAAGTACTGGCTTCATCAACAATCAAAAGAGTTTTATTCATATCTTCTCTAGAGGCAAAAAAAGTATTATTAATTAATTCCAATATTCTTTTTCCAGCTGATTTATATCTTTTTGAATAGTTATTCTCATACCAATCCTCAAAACTATCCCATTCGTAATCAAAACCTTTACATTTTGCATTAATCCCAATGTATTTTTTGATTGTTAAAGAAGGTATCCCAGTTAGTTGAATAACAGATGCCACACTTCTGCCCCAAACCCCTAATGGTATGGTCTTCCAATCTTTATCTAAAGCCCTGTCTTGTATGTCTCTAATAAGTGTTGTCTTTCCTGTGCCAGCCTTACCTCTAATAATCATCAAATTTTTGCTGCTCTCAAGAAAAAGGTCTACGTGATTTAAGGCATCATTCTGATCATCTGTATTATCAAGCACTATAAATTTAGTCTAAATTAAACAAATTATGAATTCTACTTAAAATTATGAGAATCTTCTTGATTGAAAAATATGATATCTATTTAATAAAGTTGATAAATATTTGAAAAATTTATCAACTTTATCTTTCTGTTCAAGTGTCTTTAAATATATATAGACATTATTTTCGATATTGGTTTTATTTTGCTGAATTCCATCTTCAAATATATTGAATAAATTCGTACTTATTTCACGCAAATTTCTATCAACTTTGAAAAAGTCAGAACGTCTCAAATATTTAAGTTCAAAAATAATGTTAAAACTAGAATTAATTGAAAATAAACTTAAAGACTTTCTTGGGTGTGGAATTTTGATTTCAATAACACCTTCTGAAACACTAAGAATGTTTATTTTTAAATTATTATTTTTACAAAAACTATCTAGACACTCGAAAAAATAACTTAAATTTTTATCAGATGATTGAACAAGATGTTTTTTAAGAGATTTTAGTGTCCAGGTGATTTTTTGCTGACTTACTCTTTTTGGAAAATTATTTTTAATATAGTTATCTCTATACTGACCATCCAGAAGATTTGCACTTGTTCCTTGTCTAGTATAGAAATCACCTATTTCATTCCTCTTATCTTTACTTTTTACATAAATAGGTTCCCTACTTGGCAAAGCCTGCACTTCTAAAAATGTTTTGTCAGCGACATCAATAAAGTTAATTAATATATAAGAAGATGCATCTTTGGTTAAATTATTTGGTAAAAAAGATCCTGAAATCCATACCTCATATCTATCTTTAGCCTTTTCTAGTGTTTCATTTTCAAACTTCATTTTCAAGTCTTGCTCTATACCTAAAACCTTACCTGTATCTGCTACACCAACTCTTATAATTCCTCCACGAACATTTAGCATTCCTGCCAAAGCCTTTAAAAAAGAATGCTGGATGTTTTTTTGAAAATTATTTATAAATTCTTTGACCTGTGATTCATTTTTACCTTTAATTTCTTCAAGTTCATATAGATTTAATGGCTCGTAGGTGTATCGATCTACGGGTGCTATAAGCGAACTTTTAAATTCTAAATCTGCCGACTCCTCGGTTGATAAAAAAATATCATCTGCTATTTCCTCATATCTAATTTGTGATTGCTTAAAAGGTGTAATATCAATTGACGGAGTTTCTGTAAATTTTGAAATATACTTTACAATTTCGTGAGAATGCTTTTGTTCTATTTTTTCAACTAAATCTATTTCATTATTTTCAATTGAGTTAACTATTGCTGAAACTTCCGGGAACGTGTTGTCTAAAATTTTAATATTTTCTATATCTAAGTTGGGCAAACTAATTCCTGTATTGCCAAGAATCAAGAATGGACTATTTTCTGAATGTAGTTTTAACTCATTTGTAACAGAAGAGAAATTAACACAAATAGATTTTGGTTGCTCTTTAGCAGTTTCATTAAAAGTATTGATGAATAAATTTAAAAATTGAATTTGTTCAGATTTATCAAAATTTTTATCAAGAAATTTTTTAAAATTTTTTAAATTTAAGTCATCTTGTTCTTTAAATACATCCATCTACTTAAAATTTCCAGGTAGAAAGCTCAGACGAAGGGACAGATAAAATATTGAATTTTTTCTTAATAGACTCTGATAACTTAACTGAACTTGGATTATTGCGATACGAATCTGTTATTACTATTTGAGGATTTACTCTATCAATATACTCATATAGTTCTGTTCCATTTGCATGGTTTGTAACTGGTATGTTGTAGTTTTGATACTCTCCAGTAATTTCATCTGGAGTATTTTTAAGTTCATTTTGTGATCTAAAGTTTGTAATTGTTAGATTAATTCCTGGTAAAGTTTCATTTTGTTTTTTGTGAAAATCTTTTAGGTGGATTACATTTGTTAAATTGTGATTAAATTCTTCGTAATTAATTATCTGAGGCAAAGAGGAACGAAAACCTGCCATAATTTCAGTTTTTTTTATCAAATCTTCAGATGCTACAAAATTAATTTTGACGTTTATATTTTCTAGAATCTTTTCAATTAATTCTTGCATCATTCCATAGCGTGCATAAATATAAATAGGCTTGAGTGATAAATTTGATGAGATTAATCCAAGCAATTTATTGATGGCATCTTCGCGGGTATAGTCTTTATCTCTTGAGGATTCTAAATTGGAATAGGTTGTATCTAGAATTAATATTTCAGATTTAGGTATTTCTTGGATTGGCCAGCCTATGTCACCAGAATAGAGAGCTGAGTAGCCTTTTGAAGTATTTTCATAAAGCACTTGTGATGAACCTGTCATGTGGTTTGCATCAAATAAAGATAAATTTCCAGCGTCAAGATTCTGATTAATTAAATGGTTTGACTGTATCAAACGTGTGGCTTCTTTAATTTCACCATGTAACGATATATGAATGTTCCCATTTATATTTACATTTTTATTTTCTAGGCTCAAAATTCTTACAGTTGGCTCCGTAGCTAACAATGCTCTTCCTGGTTTAATATGTTTTATCCACCCATAAGTATGATCTTTATGAGCATGTGTTTGAACTCTTATACGACTTTTTCTAGAATGGTCTAATCCATCTACTACAACATCATTACCTAGTCTTATAGTTCCATAATGAGAAACTCCAACACCTTCAGGGATTGACTTATAATCCAATTTCTTTCTCCAAAAGAGTAGTTATCATTTCTTCAAACCCATCTTCAATCATTTTTTTATAAACATCACTCTCTTTTTCACTGTCTATAAGTAAATGAAATTTTTGCACAGTAAGAGTTGTCTTGATAGGAATTTCTTTTCCAAATAATTCTGAAATTAATTTTTCAAAAATTTGGTCTCTATTTGATTGAGATATGTTGTTAAGTTTTATTATTAAATCTTCATTCATAATTTTTCCAGTTATAAGAGTCTGGAATATTTTTTTTGGTCTTCTGTCTAATATTTCTTGAAAACATTCCTCTAGCGTTCCAAATCCCCTATTAAGTAGTTGAGCTGTATCCCTAATTTCGTCTCTGGTACAATTATTCTCTAAATGTTTCTTGTAAATCCATTTCTGACCTTCTTCTCCCAGTCTTGAGTAATGCCAAACGGAGGAGTAACCCAGTTTAAGTTGTTTTTTGTCAGTCTGAAGCCAGCCAACTAATTCTTGAACTTCTGGTATAAGTTTTTTCATTCTGTCAAAGTAATTAGAAACATTTGAAAGCTCTGTATCAAGAGCTTCAGATATATCTTTTTTTGACATTTTTTGATCCACTAAGATTTGAATTAGTTTCATAACTTCTATTGGCGAAAGAGGTCTTGGCACGCCTGTAATTGGATTAACTGAGAACTTTAAATCAGTAGTTTGTTGCTTTGTTAGCCCAGGAAGATTCATTGAGACTAAAGATAGTTGTCAGTATTTAATTTATCTATCACCGATGCGTGAATATATTCCTGATCGTTTAACTCTGCCTCACCTGCTGCACTAGTAAGAGCTTGATACTCGTTTTTTAAAAATACAACTTTAATCTCGGTTGCTGACATTGTTGCTCTGGCATGCTTAATAGCATCCTCATGCTTTAAGCTTTTGTCGTCATTTAGAACTTTCACAACGCTTCTTCTTAATGTGTCATCAAATTTAGAAATATCTTTTAGGATCTCTATTGTTTTTTTGTCATCAATATGACCATCAACAGTACAGCGTCTCTGAATATCTAGAGCAATCTTTGGCTTTATTTTTAGTTCTTTTGAAATTTTTTCTACTTCAGGCAATAATTCCTCTGCCCAAAGAACATCTTGAACAATTCTCAAAGGAATACCTAAACGTTCTTTAATTTGTTTTCGTGCTAACCCATAATCTAAATGAAGTGCTTTGATAGTATCTGAAATATCAGAAGTTGATGTGGGAACTCTTCCTTCGTTTTCCATTAAGGAAATTGCTTGACCAATTACTACAGGCACTTCAGAATCAATAATATTAGCTTTTATTTTGTCCCAACCGATATTTTTTGCTGCAGTTAGTCTTCTCTGACCATAAATAATGTCATATTTAAATGGCAACTCATCGCTTGCCTTACAAATTAATATAGGATGAAAATTTGTACCTGCAACTTCAAGCATTTCTTCAAGTTCTTCAATCTTTTCTTCAACGTTGCTGTATCTAACCTGATAAGAATTAATACCTATATCTTTAATAAGAACATCTTGTTCTGGAGATTTTTTTGAGAGCCATTTCCCCACATCTAGATCAAGTTTGTCAGCCATTTTCTTCTCCTCCTATTATAAACATTAAGTCCTCCTCGCTAAATTTATTAGTTTTTGGAGTTACTTCTTCCACTATTTTATTAAATAAATCTTTTTTTTCAAAAAGCAATCTCTCTATTCTTTCTTCAATTGTATTTTGGGTAACAAATTTAATTACATGAAGAGATCCTTCTCTTCCAAACCTGTCAGCCCTACCAATAGCTTGTTCCTCAACAGCTGGATTCCACCATCTATCAAATAATATTAGAGTATCTGTTTCTTGAAGATTTAAACCCACCCCACCAGCTTTTAGAGATATTAGAAGTAATTCAAACTCTTCAGACTGTTTATAGCTTGAGATAATTTCATCGCGCTCAGATTGTGATTGCCCACCTGTGTACATTTGTGTTTTATAACTGTAGAATTTTCTTTCTAAAAATTTTAAAGTTTCAACATACTGTGAAAAAATTATCACTTTTTCGTTTAACATTTTTTTTTCTTCGAGTATATCTGAAATGTAATCTGCTTTTGAAGACTCTTCACTGTAGGAATCAAAATTAGTAATTTTTTTTAACTCCGTAATAAGAGCGAGTATTCCCGAAATTTTCTCCTTTTTGTCCAGTTGTTTTATATATTTATATTGTTCGCTACGTGTATTTTCATATGTCGTCCATTGTCTGGGAGTTAGACTAATTCTTACAGTTTGCTCAATTACGTCAGGTAATTCTTTGAGGACTTCTCTTTTACGACGTCTAATAGTAAATTGATCTATCTTTTCCTTTATTTCTCGTGGAAAATCATACTTACTAATTGTTTTTGGTTTAACAAACCCAAAAATAGAGGCAATATCTTCTATATTATTTTCTAGAGGTGTGCCAGTTAACGCCCAAGAGTATTTTCGAGGTATTTTTTTGATGATTTTGGATGTTGCTGATGTATCATTTTTTATTCTCTGTGCTTCATCAATAACAACTAAATCATAAAATTTACTATCTGCAATAAGCTCTAGATCGTTTCTGATAGACTCATACGAAACTATTTGCACAGGTGATTGCATTGAATAAAGAGTTAGCCTTTTCTTTTGGTTTCCCTGAATTATTTTTGGTTTTATGACACCACCCCAAATACCGAATTCAAATACCCAGTTACTAATCAGTGAAACAGGTACAACTATTAAACAATTATTAATTTCTTTTTCCTGAAAAAGAATTCTTATAGAGACAATAGTTTGAATAGTTTTTCCTAATCCCATTTCATCAGCAAGTAATATATTTTTTCTTGTAACAAGAAAGTTCACACCTGCAGATTGATAATCTCGTAAGGGAAATGGTAATTTAGAAATTGTCTTTGAATTGTTTTCCACATTCTATTTTAAGCTTTGGTTGCTATCTTTTAAAATAAAATTATGGATGAAAATAGTATTGGTAAAACAGCAATTGGAAAAGTGACCTCATTTAATCCAATTACTAAAGATGGCCTTATATTTGTAAAAAAAACAAAAGAAAACGTAGTAATTCAAGATCGAGCAAACAAGAAAGATCCTCTAATTTTTACATTGTTGGAAAATGATGAATTTAAATTTAGATATGCTGAGACTAAAGACAAGAAAGTATACATTTCTCATCGATTAAACGATGATGATCAAAAACATGTTAAAGAAAAGGTGTTGATAAGGTATGCCCTGAAATTTAACTTGTCTGAAATACAAGTTCAAAATTTGGTTGATAAATTAGGTTTTGTCCATAAAGGTACAATGGATTTTTTAGAAAGTTTAAAACAAAAGGGTTCGTTAGATTACAGAATAATTGGGCCAGGTGTGTTTGCAATAGAAGTTAAATCAAAAGATATTTCAGTTCAAGACGAAAAGAAAATTCATCTCACACCAGAGCAGAAATTGTATCAAAAAGCACAAGGACTACCAAAAATTCAATATATTGAGTTTCAAGAAGCAATGAAAATTGAAAAATTGCAAAAACAATTTTTAGAAAAGTCGTGGAAGGAAGTTAAAGAAATTATAAATTTACGAATTGAAGTTCGTAAAACTTCTATAAGTGAAGATTTAGAAGATGGAGGTCTAAACACAAACGAGTTTACAGAAACTCAAAAAAGCATAGAAGATCTAGAAATAGAAGACAATTTCCGTAAGTATGGGATAGGAGAAACTAATGAAGAACGTGATGCAAGAATTAAAGAGAATGAAGAAGTACAGCAATTAATAAAGAAGTTAGAAGAACAAGAACGTAAAAAAAATAAAGATGAAACTGGATATTTTGAGACTAATGATGAGAGGATTGCACGAGAAACTCGTGAAAAAAATTTTCAAAAACAAACTAAAGAAAAAGAAAAGCTTGATAAAAAAATAGAACAAGAACGTAAAAAAAATAAAGAACAAATTGCTAAATCAATACAGGTCGATGCGAATAAATTGGATAAAAAAAGAAAGGAGGAAGAGCGTTCAAGATTAGCCAAAAAGAATAGAACTAATAACCAAAAATCTAAAAACTCAAATAAAAATATAAAACAAAAAAATAAAAATATACAAATTCCTAAAAACAAAGTTTTCAGAGGGGACAGTGTTTATTTTACTAGTAAAAAAAGCTTGGTTGGCAACCTAACAGTTGGAATGATCGTTAGTGGTAAAGTTGAAAATATTTCCAATAGAGGGGTATGGGTAGCTTTAGGTGGTTATAAAGCTTTCATGCCAAAAGAATTTTTAAACCATCAACATAAAAACCTAATTATAGGAGATGTTATAGCAGGACAAATTTTTAAACTTAATAAAGATAGCTTGCATATTACTCTGAAGCCTTTCAGACAAAAATCTGCTGTAAAAGACAATCCGATATCTATAGAATATTTAGCTAAAGAACTTCAAATAACAGCTCCTAAATTAAGAGCTTGGTTAAGAGAAAACTACCCTAGAAAAAAGAGCGAAAAAAATAAAAAATGGGTGCTTGATGATGAAATGATAACTTATGCAAGACAAGACTTTAAAAAACCTAAAACTGCTACAAAACCTAAAACTGCTACAAAACCTAAAACTGCTACAAAACCTAAAACTGCTACAAAACCTAAAACTGCTACGAAACCTAAAACTGCTACAAAACCTAAAACTGCTACAAAACCTAAAACTGCTACGAAACCTAAAACTGCTACGAAACCTAAAACTGCTACAAAACCTAAAACTGCTACGAAACCTAAAACTGCTACAAAACCTAAAACTGCTACGAAACCTAAAACTGCTACGAAACCTAAAACTGCTACAAAACCTAAAACTGCTACGAAACCTAAAACTGCTACAAAACCTAAAACTGCTACGAAACCTAAAACTGCTACAAAACCTAAAACTGCTACGAAACCTAAAACTGCTACGAAACCTAAAACTGCTACAAAACCTAAAACTGCTACGAAACCTAAAACTGCTACAAAACCTAAAACTGCTACGAAACCTAAAACTGCTACGAAACCTAAAACTGCAAACTTAACCCCAGTGTCAGATATTCGCTTATGGGATTATTTTTATAAGTCAAAATTAGATTCTGAACATAAAGCTTCAACAAGATTGTTTGCTCACTATGTAAAGAGAGCTTTGGATCAATTTGGGAAAGAAGAAACAGCCTTAACTTTTCCAGCAAATAAAAATAAACTTAGACTCATAAATTGTGGAATAGAAAGTGCATGGATTGACGGGTCTGGATTACTTACTGTAGTAATAAATGATCACAATACATCTGTAGATGTAAAACATCTAATTGATACTTATGTAAAATTTGAATTCAGAAATAATTCATACAAAAAACTACCTGTTGCTGTGCCACTATTTATTCCACATGATGGAATAAGAAAACATACTAAAACATTAAAGAAGGCTTTCGAGGTTTTTTTAGTACAAGCTTCAACTACGGGAAAAAATCCTTGGAAAAAATACAATGATGACAGAATTATTGGATTATTGAATTCAGTTCTTCTTAAAAAAATAAAGTACTAACACAAGTTTTCTGGATAAATTTAATTGAAAGTTATCAAAATTGTGTGCATTATTAACTTATGATTAATAATTTCATTTATATTTCAGTGATACTTTTCCTATTATTTTTAGTTATTTACTATTTCAAACAACTAAAAATGGTATCTAATGAGGTTTCGGAAAAAAGTTTATTGCTTGAAAAGTCTTATAGTTTTTTAAATGATTATTCTCAAATTCAAATTCAATCTGAAGAAGAGTTTGGAAAAGTTATTATTGAGTTTTCAGATCCGAATTGGCTAAGCTATAGAAACGTCAGATGGCAGTGGAGAAAAGGTGGTTCAATTAACAATCCTCTAGAGGAAGGGGAAGTTGACTTTTTACTGGTCCACAAAGAATTGGGGGTGGTTCTTATTGAAGTAAAAGGTGGGACTGGATGGAGTTATGATGCGACAAAAGATAACTGGACTATAAATACTGCGAACGGACCTAAGAATGCACCTGGACCATATAATCAAATCAGCAGAAATGCAGCTGGATTAAGAAGTAGAATACAATCTGAGTCTAAATCAATGGGTATTAAAAATTTTAGACCCCCAGTCAATAAATTTGTAGCTTGGACAAATGTATCATCATCAGAGAGTAAATTTGGATTTTTAGCAGATGACAATAACACAATATTTGCAGAAGAACTAAACGATCCTCTTAAACTAGAGGAGAAAATTAAAAGACAATTTACTAATCAGGATTATTCAGACAATGACCTTATAAACTTATTTAGAAAAATATTAAACAATAATGTTAAAGGTTTTTCATTAGTTTCTTACAACGGCAAGCTCAAAAGTAAAGTAGAGAAGCTTTCAGAAGATATTTTTAAAACAT
>Ga0255766_10004439_pt1 | contig 11890 bp, 11 predicted proteins | sample 071ome_23_FD_179966 | JGI IMG/M metagenome (GOLD analysis project Ga0255766, IMG submission 179966) | Coastal salt marsh microbial communities from the Groves Creek Marsh, Skidaway Island, Georgia - 071403BT metaG (version 2) | ecosystem: Environmental > Aquatic > Marine > Intertidal zone >... | reverse complement strand
TGCCTTCATATTTTGATAAAAAATCAAGATCACTATCTTCAAGAATAATTAACTGATTATTTTTTTGAGAAACTTTAATTTCTGGATCAAAAGATTTAGAAAACTGTAAGCTGTAATTTTCAAGACCAGACAATACAGAAAGTATTACAGTGAAAGAAAAATAAGAAACACTTAAAACAATTATTGAAAACAGAGAGATGATTGAAACTATATTGAACCTTGTTTTAGAAAACAGGTATTTTAATGCAAGAAAATTGGTAGGCTTCAACTTTTTATTTAATTGGGTTATCTCCTTCTTTTAATGCCTTGTCAATTTCATCTATATAATCTAAAGAATCATCAATATAAAATTCAAAATCAGGGATAACGCGGAGCTGATTTTTAGCAAGAGAAGAAAACTTTTTTTTCACTTCTAACCCTTTTTTTTGTAAAAAGCTAATAGATTTTGAGGCCATGTTTGATGGGAATACGCTCACATAAACCTTTGCATGCGATAGATCAATTGAAACATTTACTTTAGTAACGCTTATCAGAAGATTATGCCTAGTATGCTCCCTAAATAAAGCTTGAATAATATTGGACAAATCTTTTTTCAGTAAAGAGCTTACCTTTCTTTGGCGTTGAGTTTCCATTTAAGCTTTTTTCAAATCTTTGTAATTCTTAGAGTGTTGACCTGGCCTTTTTCATAAACAGGCATTGCAGCAAGGTTAATTACAAAATCACCTTTTTTAATGTATTTGCTTTCTAATGCCAAGGAATTTACTTCCTCTACAGTTTTATCAGTGCTTTCAAAGTTGTTATAATAAACTCCTTTTACCCCCCAAAGCAAATTCATTTGAGTCAAAATCTTTTTATTTGATGTAAAGACAATAATTAAAGCGGAAGGCCTCCAAGATGAAATTTGCCATCCTGTATAGCCACTATTTGTTAAAGTGCAAATAGCCGAAGCGCCAATTTCGTTTGCAATTGTTGCTGCATTTTTACAAATAGATTTAGTAATAAGCCTGTCAGATTTAATCTCTGGCAAATCAACTGGAATTTTAATTAATGGAGAATCTTCAACACCATGAATAATATCTCCAATTTTTTTCACCACTTCACAAGGATATTTCCCCATTGAAGTTTCGCCTGATAACATTATGGCGTCAGCACCATCCATTACCGAGTTGGCAACATCATTAACTTCAGCTCTAGAAGGGGTTAAGCTATCAATCATGGATTCCATCATTTGAGTAGCAATAACAACAGGAATTCCTCTTTTTTTACATTTAGCAACAATTTTCTTTTGATTTAAAGGAACTTCTTCTGCAGGAATTTCAATTCCAAGATCGCCTCTTGCGACCATAATTCCATTAGAGACCTTTATAATGCTATCAATTTTTTCAATTGCTTGAGGTTTTTCAATTTTTGAAATAATCGGGACATGGTAATCACACTGAGACTCAATTAGTTCTCTTAGTTGTAAAACATCCTTTTTAGATCTCACAAAAGAGAGTGCAATCCAATCAAATGATTTTTTTACAGCAAATTTTGCATCATCAATATCTTTTTCAGTTAAAGCAGGCTGAGAAATCTTAGTGTTTGGAAGATTAACACCTTTTCTGGGTTTCAACACACCTTCTTGAACAACCTTTATATCAACAGTGTCTTTATTATTAGTTGAGATAACTTTAAATATTAATTTTCCATCATCTACCAATATATTCTCACCAGGCTTAACATCTTTAGCAAAAGAGGGGTAGCTTATAAAAATCTTGTCAATACCATTGCTATCGGAAAGATTTGAGCAAATTGATAAAGACTGATTCTTTTTTAATTCAATATCGTTTTCAAGTTCACCAATTCTGATTTTAGGACCTTGTAAATCTCCTAGTAGGGTTACATTTGAGCCCAGCTCTTTTCTTAGGTAATTTACATCTTCAACAATCCTTTCTACTTCATCATGAGTGGCGTGGGAGAAATTAACCCTCAAAACATCTACTCCAGATTTTATAAGCTTTTTTATCATTTCTTTGCTCGAAGAAGCGGGTCCAAGAGTTGCAATGATTTTAGTTTTCTTAAATTTCATTACTCAAAAATAAGGTTATATTTTGACTTTTCGTTCTTGATTTCCACCTTATAGCAGGAAAGAATGCCTGAACATATTTTTAAATTATTTATTAGCCATGTAATATCAAATTCTCCTTGTTCAATTTTCAAAAAATATTCTGCCTTAGGAAATTCACTGAGTATATAATTTAATTGTGATAAATCTTGAAAGAGCAGCTCTTTAGAAATTTGATTCTCTTCTAGCGTTGATTTGTTTGAAAACAAAAACATTTTAGAATCATATTTTAAGGATTCATATTTATAAATCGAATGATACGCCTTTTTATCTTTAAAAGAAATATCTTCTATTCTTTTAAGAGAAACTTTTAGTCTATTATTTATTTCAAAAGCAATTTTGAATATTTCACTGTTGCTATGTATAGCAATCAAATGAAAATTATCATCTATAGCAAAATGGTTTAATTTTAATTTCCCCATTTTGTATTATTTTCAGGTATGTTTCTTTAAAGCGACGCAAGCATTATGACCTCCAAAACCAAAAGTGTTACTTAAAGCAAAATTAACCTCCCGGTTTTGCGCTTTATTAAAAGTAAAGTTCATTTTAGGATCAATTTCTGGATCATCAGTAAAATGATTTATTGTTGGGGGAACGACACTGTTTTTCATTGATAAAATACACGAAATTGCTTCAATTGCACCGGCAGCACCTAGTAAATGTCCAGTCATCGATTTAGTAGAGTTTATGTTTATGCTATATGAGTGCTCACCAAAAACTTGTTTTATAGCTTTTGCCTCAGCCTTATCGCCAAGAGGTGTTGATGTTCCGTGCATATTAATCGCATCTACATCTTCAGGTTTGATTCCAGCATCCTTTAAGCAGTTTTTCATAACTGCAATTGCTCCATTTCCATCAGGATGAGGAGCTGTCATGTGATAAGCATCAGCGGAAAGCCCAGCGCCAATTACTTCTGCATATATTGTCGCCCCTCTTGCAACCGCGTGATCATACTCTTCTAAAATCAAACAACCACCCCCTTCTCCTAATACAAAGCCGTCTCTGTCAAGATCAAATGGCCTTGATGCAGTCTTTGGATCGTCATTTCTTTTTGAAAGAGCTTGAACAGCGTTAAAGCCACCGATTCCAGCAATTGTAACTCCAGCCTCAGACCCGCCACAAACAACCACATCTGAATAACCTAGGCGTATATAATTTAAGGAGTCAATTAAAGCGTTAGCAGATGAAGCACAAGCTGAAACAGTTGCAAAATTAGGCCCTGTAAAGCCATGTCTAATTGAAATCATGCCTGGCGCAATATCAGGAATTAGTTTTGGAATGAAAAAGGGATTAAATCTTGGTGTTCCATCTCCTTTTGTATATGTAATCATTTCATTCTGGATTGTTTCAAATCCGCCAATACCAGAACCCCATATCACACCAACTCTGTCCTTATTAACATTGTCGTCTATAATTCCAGAATCCTTGATTGCTTCATCAGAACAGACAATTGCATATTGAGCAAACCTGTCCATTTTTCTGGCTTCTTTTCTGTCGAAATAGTTAAGTGCGTCAAAACCCTTTAGCTCACAAGCAAATTGAGTTTTAAACTTGGAAGTATCAAAATAAGTAATAAAGTCTGCACCGCTCTTACCAGAAATAAGACCTTCCCAATATGAACGAATGTCATTACCAATTGGAGTCACAGCTCCAAGACCAGTGACAACAACTCGTTTTAAACTCATAAAATTTACTTTGCGCTTTCTATATATTGAACAGCCTGTCCAACAGTCTCGATTTTTTCAGCTTGATCATCTGGAATTTGAATATCAAATTCTCTTTCGAATTCCATGATAAGTTCAACTGTGTCTAAAGAGTCCGCTCCTAAATCATTAGTAAAACTAGCAGTTGGAACAACTTCATTTTCGTCAACACCTAATTTGTCAACGATGATAGCTTGAACTCTTGAAGAAATATCTGACATAATAATTGATTTATTGTTGTCGCAAAAATATAAAACTTTGTATTATAAACTTATAATTTTAACTTAATTTTATGACACCTCTGTTAACAGATATAATTGATGAAAAAAATTGTTGTTTTTGCCTCTGGAGGAGGATCTAGTGTAGAGAACCTTTATTTGTATTTTAGCAAAAAACCAAACGTTGAAGTTTTAAAATTATACTGTAATAACCCAGAAGCAGGTGTGCTTAAAAGAAATAGAATTAATAGTTTGGAAAAACTAATATTTAATAACGACGAACTTAATTCGGATAAAATTTTAAATGATTTGCAGAGTCTTTCCCCTGACTTGATTGTTTTGGCTGGTTTTTTAAAAAAAATACCAGAGAAAATAGTTGATCTTTTTAGAAATAAAATTGTTAATATTCACCCTTCTTTATTGCCAAAATATGGAGGAAAGGGAATGTTTGGGATCAATGTTCATAAATCTGTGATAGAAAATAATGAAGAGTATTCAGGTTTCACAATTCATTATGTAAACAAAAACTATGATGATGGAGACATAATATTTCAAAAAAAAATCATAATAAATGCTGAGAATCCACTGGATTTAGCAAAGAAAATCTTAGTTGAGGAGCATAAGTATTATCCGCAAATAATTGAAAATATTTTAAATGAATCCTGATATAATAGTTTACACTGATGGTTCATCAAGAGGAAATCCAGGTCCTGGCGGTTATGGTATTGTAATGCAAAAATTTGGCACAGACTATTCGAAGGAGTTTTCCGAAGGCTTTAAAAAAACTACAAATAACAGAATGGAGCTTCTAGCAGTTATTGTTGCTCTTGAAAAAATCAAAAAAGAACAACAGCATGTGCATATATATACGGATTCAAAGTATGTAAGCGAATCAGTGGAAAAAAAATGGGTTGATAGTTGGGAAAAAAAAGGATTTAAAAATAAAAAGAATCAAGATTTATGGATACGGTTCTTAAAAATTTATAGAAAACATAAAGTCCAGTTTTTTTGGGTAAAAGGACACAACAATAATCCTACAAATGAAAGATGTGATTTTTTAGCTGTTCAAGCAAGCAAAAACAAAGACTTAAATACTGACACTTATTACGAAAAAAATTAAAAATGAAAAAAGTACTTATAACAGGAACTGTCGCTTTTGACGACATTGAAACCCCTTCGGGAAGCTCTGGAAAAATAATTGGTGGAGCGGGAACATATATTGGTTTAGCTTCTAGCTTGCTTACACAAAACCTAGCCATTGTCTCAATCATTGGTGAAGATTTTCCTGAGGAAGAAATAAAATTTCTTAATGGTAGAGGAATTAATACACAGATGATTGAAAAAGTGATTGGAGGAAAGACTTTCTATTGGAAAGGGAAATACCATGACAACATGATTAGCAGAGATACTCTTGCCACTGAACTTAATGTTTTAGAAAAATTCAACCCAGTGCTTAACGCTAATTTTTCATCTTCAGAAATTATTCTTTTAGGCAATTTGCACCCTGCTGTTCAAAATGCAGTAATTAATCAGTCTACTAACCCTGAAAGTTTTATTATAATGGATACGATGAATTTTTGGATGGACAATGCATTAGAAGAGCTCTTATCCGTTATAAAAAAGGTTAATTTAATTATTATAAACGATGAAGAAGCTGAGCAATTAACTGGTGAAAAAAATATTTTTAATGCTGGTGAAAAAATGCTCAAAATGGGGCCTACTAAAGTAATTATCAAAAAAGGAGAGCATGGAGCTATTTATTTAGATGGAAACAATAAGTTTATTCTTCCTGCTTATCCAGTAACTAACCTTATCGACCCTACAGGTGCTGGAGATTCATTTGCAGGTGGTATTGCTGGACTTTTGTCTACAAAAAGCAAAACGGGTTTTGAAGAGATAAAAGAAGCCATGATTTACGGAACTTTAACCGCTTCTTTTTGTGTTGAAAGTTTTGGGGTGGAAGGCTTAAAAAAACTTGATAAAGAAACTTTAAATAATAGGCTAGAAATTTTCAAATCATATTTGACATAGTTTTCATAACTATTTCGTTATTTTGTTTTTTAAACAATGAGCGACCACTTAAATCACGAATGCGGATTGGCCTTAATTAGGTTGCTCAAACCCCTGGAGTATTACAAAAAAAAATATGGCACATCAACTTATGGCTTAAATAAGCTGTATTTGATGTTAGAAAAACAACATAACAGAGGTCAAGATGGAGCTGGGTTTGCTAGCATAAAATTAGATTGTAATCCAGGAGAAAGGTTTATGCACAGAGAGAGATCTGCAAACCAAAATCCAATTAAAGAGATTTTCGAATTATCTAATAACAGAATTCAATCCGAATTAAGAAACAATCCAAATCTAAAAGGGAATTTAGATCTTCAAAAAAAAGAGATTCCACACATTTCAGAGCTTTTTCTCGGACATGTTAGATATGGCACTTTTGGAAAAAACAGTAAAGAAGCAGTTCATCCTTTTTTAAGACAAAACAATTGGATGAATAGAAATCTAATTGTGGCAGGTAATTTTAATATGACCAACAATAAAGAGCTTTTCGATGATTTAGTTTCCCTTGGCCAACATCCAAAAGAAATGTCGGACACTGTTACTGTCATGGAAAATATTGGACATTTTTTAGATGAAGCGGTAATAAAAATTTATAAGAAACTAAGAAAAGAAGGAGTTTCTAAGCCAGGCGCTTCTAAAATCATTGGCCAGCAATTAGATATTTCTAAGGTTTTAAAAAAAGCTACAAAAAACTGGGATGGAGGATATGTAATAGGTGGAATGATTGGACATGGAGATGCGTTTGTTGTTAGGGATCCGTCAGGAATAAGACCGGCATACTTTTATCACGACGATGAAGTTGCTGTTATAGCCTCAGAAAGACCTGTGATTCAAACTGTATTTAATACAGCTTTTGAAGATATTAATGAAATTGATCCAGGCAACTGTGTTGTTATAAAAAAAGATGGAAAAATAATTCAAAAAAATATTACTAAGCCCGATGAAAAAAAATCATGTTCTTTTGAAAGAATATATTTTTCAAGAGGTAGTGATGCTGAAATATATGATGAAAGAAAAAAGCTTGGAGCATTAGTTTTTCCTCAAATTCTACAGGCTGTAAATTATGATTTAAAAAACACTGTATTTTCTTATATCCCTAATACAGCTGAGGTTTCGTTTTTTGGAATGGTTCACAAAGCTCAGGACTATTTAAATAATTATGCAGAAGAAAAGATTTTAGAACTCGGAAGTGATATGTCTAAAGAAGAGCTTAGAAAACTTCTATCATTAAGACCAAGAATTGAAAAAGTTGCTATTAAAGACGCTAAATTAAGAACATTTATAACTGATGATTCAAGCAGAGATGAATTAGTAAAACACGTGTATGATATTACATATGGTTCTTTAAAAGAAACGGATAGCCTAGTAATTATTGATGATAGTATTGTTCGGGGAACTACGCTTCAAAAAAGTATTATTAAAATGCTAGATAGGCTTTCTCCAAAAAAAATTATTATTGTGTCTAGCGCCCCACAAATTAGATTTCCAGATTGTTATGGGATAGATATGGCTAAAATGACAGATTTAATAGCATTTAGAGCTGCTGTTTCATTGTTAGAAGAGAATGGAAAAAAAGATAAATTAGAAGAAATATATAAATCTTGTATTTCTGAAAACCAAAAAGAAGCCACCAAGATTAAAAACATAGTAAAGCGAGTATATTCAGATTTTTCTGACGAACAATTGAGTCATAAAATATCACAAATGCTTAAAGAAGAGGATATTAATGCCGAGGTTGAGGTTATATATCAAACCATTGACAATTTACACAAGGCATGCCCAAACAACTTAGGTGATTGGTATTTTTCTGGAGAATATCCAACAAAAGGTGGAAATAAGGTGGTTAACCAAGCTTTTATAAATTATTTTGAAGGCTCTAATGAAAGAGCTTATTAAATACTGCTATTGTATTTTTCTTCTACTTTTGCCCAATCAATTACATTAAAAAAACCACTGATATAATCAGGTCTTCTGTTCTGGTAGTTTAGGTAATATGCATGCTCCCAGACATCAAGCCCTAAAATTGGAGAACCTCCACACCCTATTCCATTCATTATTGGATTGTCTTGATTTGCAGTTGAACAGACTTCAAGAGATCCATCAGAATGAGCACATAGCCAAGCCCATCCAGAACCAAACCTTGTAGCCGCTGCTTTAGAAAATTTCGCTTTAAATTCATCGAAACTACCAAAAGCTTTTTCAATTGCAGCAAGAAGGTTTCCAGAGGGTAACCCTCCACCATTGGGGCTCATTATTTCCCAAAATAAACAATGGTTATAGTACCCTCCACCGTTATTTCTAACAGCTGAGTTAGAAAGGTCAAGGTTTGACAATAAATCTTCAATACTTTTTCCTTCTAAGTCTGTACCTTCAACGGCAGTATTTAGTTTTGATGTATACCCAGCATGGTGTTTTCCATGATGTATTTGCATTGTTTTAGCGTCAATGTGAGGCTCTAATGAATCAAAGCCGTAGTTTAGGTCTGGTAATTGGAAACTCATAGTTTTTATTATAAATTGTTACATAAAATTACATAAATCATTTTATAAAGCGTGATAGAACCAAACATAAAAATAATTAACGCCAGCGCAGGTTCTGGAAAAACCTTTTCGTTAGTTAAAGATATCATTCTAACACTTCTGATAAATGATGAAAATACATACAAAAAGATTTTAGCTCTCACATTTACAAACAATGCAGCTAATGAAATGAAAAAGAGAGTTCTTGATGAGCTGTATTTAATATCTAAGGAAATTGAGCGATCAAAAATATATGAATTGATTGCTTCTAAAATAGAATTGAAAAAGCCGGAGGTTTCTAAAAAAGCAAAATTCATATTAAATAGAATACTTCATAATTATAGTTTTTTTCAAATAAGTACCATTGACAAATTCAACCACAGAATTATTAGAACTTTTTCTCAAGAACTTGCTTTATCAAGTGATTTTAATTTAATCATTGATCAAGATGATTTTATAGAGGAATTTATATATGATTTTTTGGATAATATTGGATCAGAAAAACTCTTTACATCTTTATTAACGGACTTTTCTGTAAGCAAAACGGAAAGAAATAATTCTTGGGACATCACAAATGATTTAAAAGACCTCATGAAGTATACTCTTAATGAGTCATTTAACGAAGATTTGGCTAGGATTGAAAAATTAAACGAGAAAGGTTTTAAAAAAACTAAAAACTTCTACTCTGATACAATTAAGAAATTAAAAAACGAAATACTTAGTTTGTCTAAAAGTTTACAGAACAAATATTCAGATTTAATTGATCAACAAGTTTTTACAAACAATACTTTCACTAGCTTTTTAAATAAAATTCAAAAAGAAAAAATTGATAAAATTGATTTGAAATCAATAACCAATAAAATTGAAACGAACACCATCATAAAAAAGAAATTTGAAATTGAAAAAAATAGATTTGAGGAAAAAATTCTTTTTGATTTAAAGGAAATAATAAAAAAAATAAACCAGTTTTCAGTTTTTGTTAGCGCTTCAAACAATAATATTCAAAATGTATTAATAAACGAGCTTAAGACTTTTTCAAAGCGTTATCAAGATGAAAACAATGTTCTTTTAATTTCTGAATTCAACTCACTTATTTCTGAAAATGTAAGTAATCAGCCAGCCCCATATATATATGAAAAGCTTGGAACAAGATTTAATAATTATTACATAGATGAATTTCAAGATACTTCTAAACTTCAATGGAACAATTTAATTCCTTTAGCATCACATTCATTGTTGAATTTTGAAGAAAACCAGTCCCCTGGACAGTTGTTTTTGGTAGGTGATCCAAAACAGTCAGTTTACAGGTGGAGGGGAGCAAATCCAGAAATTTTCACCTCAATCCTCAAGTCAGATCAGATGTTTAATCTTGGAGTTGAACATAAAGAGCTAGAAAAAAACTTTAGAAGCTCAATAAACATTATTGATTTTAATAACGGATTCTTTCAGCATGTTTTAGCTTCTTTAAACTCAATAAAACTCAAATCAAACTTTACTTCATTTAAACAAAAACCTAACAACAATTTTAGTGGAAAAATTGAAGTATGTCTTTTAGATAAAAACAAAGAAACATATAAAGAAAATACATTAGAAAAAATCATAGAAATAATTAATAAGAAATCAGAAACTTTCGATTTGTCTGATATTTCAATTCTTTGTAGATCAAATGATGAATGTAATTTAATTTCAGATCATTTGATTGAGAACAACATCAATGTTAACTCTGATGAGATGTTATATCTTGATAAATCAGCAGAAGCTTGCTTTATTGTTGATCTTTTAAGATTAATTTGTAATCCAAAAAATAAATACACCAAGCTTAAGGTTCTAAAATATTTAAGCAAATGTCTTGAAGTCGATGCATCAAAATTTTTAGTTGACAACAAAGAGATATCAGTAGAAAAATTATTTGAAGAATTTTTTAATCAAAATTTTGAAAAACTAAAACCATTAACAATCTACGGTCAGGCAGAAGCCTTAATTAGTTCAACAACTTTTTTTGATAAACACTTAATTCAAACGAGCGGCTTGTTAGACTCAATTATAGACTACAACACTTCTTTTGATAAAAACACCAAATCATTTTTTGATTACTGGGATAAGTATAAGTCAAAATCAAAAATACAGTCTCCTCAGAACAGTAATGCAGTAAAAGTGATGACTGTTCATAAATCAAAGGGATTAGAATTTGAAATTGTGATTCTGCCGTTTTTTGATTCCAGCCTTACATCTAGTAGAATAAAAACATGGATTAATATTAAAAATGATGAGGAGGAAATAAGATCAATGGTAGATTTTTCAAAAAAACTTCAATTCTTCAATGAAGAGACAGCAGAACAATATAAATCGATAATTGAAAATCAGTTGATAGACAGCATTAACTTAATGTATGTTTCGCTCACTAGAGCGGTTAAAGAGAATTATATTATTTCAAAAAAAATATTTGAAGATGATCAAGCTTCTTTTGCAACCCTCTTAAATACTTTTATTGCAAAGAATCACACAAATAAAAAAAACAATAAAATCATTGTAGGATCTGACGATAAAGCTGACACTAAATCAGAATACAAGAATATCTTAAAATTAGAAAAGGATAAAAGAAATGATAAAGTTATGATTCAAGATTTTCTATTTAATAGCAAATATAAATCAACAACTACAGGTAGCCTCTTTCACTCAATCATGGCTGAAATTCATTATGATTATCAGGTGGAGAAGGTTTTAAATGATTTTTATTTAAGGGGCTTAATCAACGATGAAGAAAAAAAATCTTTTTTAGCATCAATTAATCAGATTGTTAATGATCCATTGTTGCACGATCTATTTTCTCTAAACATTGAAGTTTTAAACGAAAGAGAAGTTGTTATAAATGATAAAAGTATTTTAAAACCTGATAGAGTGGTTTTTCACAATCCTGGGCAGATATCTATAATTGATTACAAAACTGGTGAGGAAATGAACAAGCACAAAATACAACTTAAAGAGTATGCCTCTAGCATGGAAGAATTAGGGTTAAAAGTTAAAAACCTTTTTTTAGTTTATACTTTAAGCACACACAAAGTGGTCAAAGTTTAATCCTTAAAGAACCCCTCATCTCTTATAAAATTTCAAAAAAAAGACATTATTTGTGCAAAATCATTAAGTTTGTGGTTGGATTAATCTGCAAAAACAATAAAATGAAAAAATTTGTAAAAATATTTTTTGTTCTATCTCTTGTGATATTTACCACAAATTCATTTGCACAAGACAAGAACAATCCTTGGCAATTTAGCTTCG
>Ga0255766_10004405_pt1 | contig 11952 bp, 12 predicted proteins | sample 071ome_23_FD_179966 | JGI IMG/M metagenome (GOLD analysis project Ga0255766, IMG submission 179966) | Coastal salt marsh microbial communities from the Groves Creek Marsh, Skidaway Island, Georgia - 071403BT metaG (version 2) | ecosystem: Environmental > Aquatic > Marine > Intertidal zone >... | reverse complement strand
GGCATTTATTTAGTGCCAGCATTTACAGGCCTTGGAGCTCCTTATTGGGATGCAAACGCAAGGGGAGTACTTTGTGGACTTACCAGAGATACAGGTCCTAAAGAAATTATAAGAGCAACTATCGAGTCAGTTGCTTACCAAACATCTGATTTGTTTGACGCTATGCATCATGATGGTTTGAAGCCAAGACTTGTAAAAGTTGATGGAGGAATGGTTATGAATAATTGGTTTTCACAATTTTTATCTGATATTATTCATACAAAAGTTTTAAGACCAAAAGTTCAAGAAACTACTGCTTTGGGTGCTGCATTTATGGCTGGTTTAAAAGTTGGAGTTTATAAATCTTTAAAAGATATTTCCAAAAATTGGCATCTAGATAAAAAGTTCTTTCCAAAATTAAATCCTCAGAAAAGAAATTATCTGCTTAAAGATTGGAAGGTGGCAATAAATAGAACTCTTTCAAAACAATCTTAGGTTGAAATAATACTTAATATTTTTTTTTTTATTCAACTCTTAACACACTGACCATTTTAGGTTAGTGTGCCTGCAGTTAATTAATCAACAACAACTAAACAAGGGAAATATAATGTTAAAAATAACAAGAACTTTTCTAAGTGGTGCTGTTGCTTTCTCACTTGTAATCTCTTCAGCTTTTGCTGATGCAGTTACAGACTATGCAAAAGGAGAATTTAGTCTTTCAACTCTTTCTGAAAAAGACAGAATTGCAGAACTAAAATGGTTCCAAAATGCTGCGAAGCCATTCAAAGGAATGTCTATCAAAGTATTATCTGAAACTATTCCTACTCATGAATATGAGTCAAAAGTCTTAACAAAAGCATTTGAAGATATAACTGGAATTAAAGTCCAGCATCAATTGCTTGGTGAAGGTGATGTAGTAATGGCCGTGCAAACGCAAATGCAAACTAACGTTAGCATTTACGATGCATACATTAACGACTCTGACTTGATTGGTACGCACGCTCGTATGCAATCAGCAGTTAATTTATCTGACTGGATGGCTGGAGAAGGTAAAGATGTAACTTTACCAACTTTAGATCTTAAAGATTTCATCGGAATATCTTTTACAACTGGTCCAGATGGAAAACTGTATCAATTACCAGATCAACAATTTGCTAACCTTTACTGGTTTAGAAAAGATTGGTTTGATAAAAAAGACATTCAAGCTAAATTTAAAGCTAAATACGGATACGATTTAGGTGTACCAGTTAACTGGTCTGCTTACGAAGATATCGCTGATTTCTTTACAAACGATGTTAAAGAAATTGACGGTGTTAGAGTATACGGTCACATGGACTACGGTAAAAGAGCTCCTGACTTAGGTTGGAGAATGACTGACGCGTGGTTATCAATGGCTGGAGCAGGAAGTCCTGGAATACCAAACGGAGTACCAGTAGACGAATGGGGAATAAGAATGGAAAAAGGTTCTTGTAACCCTGTTGGAGCTTCTGTAACAAGAGGTGGTGCTGCTAACGGTCCAGCTGCTGTTTATGCTATTGCAAAATGGGATGAATGGTTAAGAAAATACGCTCCTCCAGGAGCTGCAGCTATGGACTTCTATCAGTCTTTACCTTCGTTATCTTCAGGTAACGTAGCTCAGCAAATATTCTGGTACACAGCGTTTACAGCTTCATTAGTTGGAAAAAATCCTAACAATAAAGTAGTAGATGCTAACGGTATGCCGTTATGGAGAATGGGTCCATCACCAAAAGGACCATACTGGGAAGAAGGCATGAAACTTGGATATCAAGATGCTGGATCATGGACTTTATTCAAGTCTACTCCAGTTGACAGAAGAAAAGCTGCATGGTTATACGCTCAGTTTACAGTTTCAAAAACTGTATCTCTTAAGAAAAGTCACGTTGGTTTAACAATCATTAGAGATAGTGATATTAACCACGACTCTTTCACTAAGAGAATTCCTGAACTAGGTGGACTTGTAGAATTCTACAGATCTAAAAACCGAGTATTATGGTCACCAACAGGTATCAACGTTCCGGATTATCCGAAACTTGCTCAAATCTGGTGGCAACAAATCGGTGACGTTAACTCTGGTGCATTTACACCACAACAAGCTATGGATCGTCTTGCAGAAGAGATGGACTTAGTTATGTCTCGTATGGAAGCAGCTGATAAAGCTAACAACGCATACGGTGGATGTGGACCAAGATTGAACAAACCAAGAGAAGCATCTTATTGGTTAAATCAAGCTGGATCACCAAAAGCTAAAGTTAACGAGAAACCTCAAGGAAAAACAGTTCCATTCGAAAAAGCTTGGAATTAATTTAGAGAGGTTAATCTAAATCAAAAGGGGGCAATTCATTGCCCCCTTTTTTATAAGATCATTTGAATTATGAGTTTAGAACTAAAAAATATTGAGAAGAAAGTTGGGGTAGACACTTATATCTATCCAACTAATCTAAAATTAGAAAAAAATACAATCAATGTTCTTTTAGGTTCAACTCTAGCCGGTAAAACTACCCTTATGCAAATCATGGCTGGGCTTGATAAGCCATCAGCTGGAGAAATTTGGTTTAATAATGAAAACGTTACCAACGTTAAAGTTCAAAAGAGAAATGTTTCAATGGTTTATCAGCAATTTATTAATTACCCAAATTTTACTGTTTATGAAAACATTGCATCACCATTAAAAATTACAGGAGTAGACAATAACGAAATTAAACAAAGAGTTGGCAAAGTAGCTGAACTTTTAAAACTATCTCCTATGCTTGATAAAAAACCTAATGAGTTATCAGGAGGTCAACAACAAAGAACTGCTTTAGCAAGAGCACTTATCAAAGATTCTGATTTAATATTATTAGATGAACCATTAGCAAACTTAGATTTCAAATTAAGAGAAGAGTTAAGAGAAGAATTACCAAAGCTTTTTGAAAATAGAGAATGTATTGTTGTATACGCTACAACAGAACCTTCTGATGCTTTAATGATTGGAGGAAATACAGCTACTCTTCTAGAAGGAAGAGTTGTTCAGTATGGAAAAACCTTAGATGTATATAATAATCCAAACAATTTAACATCAGCAGAGGTTTTTAGCGATCCACCAATGAATATTACAGAAATTAATAAAGCCGGTGACACTTGTTCAATTTTAGAAAGCAAGACAAGCTGGAAAAGCAAATTAAATATTAAGGATGGAAACTATAAAATTGGTATTAGACCTCACAATATTAGCATTGAAAAAAAATCTAATAATAGTGTGGAGATAAAAGGAAAAGTTCTTATTTCAGAATTAAGCGGCTCAGAAAGCTTAGTTCATTTTCAACATGGCAAATCTAATTGGGTATCTTTATCTAGTGGCTCTCACCAAATTAATATTGGTGAAGAGATGAAATTATATATGAACGTTGATGAATGTTTATTCTTTGATCAAAATAACAGATTGGTAAAAAATGGCTAAAATAACTTTAAAAGATTTAAACCATAGTTATCTAAAAAATCCAGAGAAAGAATCTGATTTTGTAATTACCAATGTAAATATTGATTGGAAAGACGGAGGAGCTTATGCACTTTTAGGTCCATCAGGATGTGGAAAAACAACTCTATTAAATATTATATCAGGCCTGCTAACTCCATCTAAAGGCCAAATATTATTTAATGATAAAGATGTTACTCAATTAAATCCAGTTCAGAGAGATATAGCTCAAATTTTTCAGTTCCCAGTTATTTACGACACAATGACGGTTTATGATAATTTAGCATTTCCACTTAAGAACAGAGGTCTTTCTCCTGAAGAAACGGATAAACGAGTTAAAGAAATTGCAGAAATGTTAGAGTTAAAATCTACATTAAACAATAGAGCATCAGGTTTAACAGCTGATGGTAAACAAAAAATTTCTCTTGGAAGAGGATTGGTGAGATCCGACGTAAATGTAATTATGTTTGATGAACCCTTAACGGTAATAGACCCACATTTAAAATGGATTTTAAGATCAAAATTAAAAGAACTTCATCAAAAAATTAGTAGAACTATGATTTATGTTACACACGATCAAACCGAAGCCTTAACATTTGCAGATCAAGTAGTTGTCATGAGTGAAGGACAAATTGTTCAGATTGGAACACCTATTGAATTATTTGAAAAACCTAAACATACCTTCGTGGGTCATTTTATTGGTTCACCTGGTATGAATGTTTTACCTTGTAAAATTGTAAATGGTGAAATTAATGTTTCAGGTCACAGAGTATCAATCAACCAAAGTATAAAAAAATTAAACTTTAAAAAAACTCAAGTAGGAGTTAGACCAGAATTTGTAAATTTTTCTAAAGAGGGGATACCAGTAAAAGTTTCTAAGGTAAGCAATATTGGGCGACATAAAATTGTTGATGCAGTTTCTGAAGCAGGAAAAATTAAAATACTATCGAACGCACAAGAAGAAATACCAAGCGGAAGTGCATTTGTAACGTTTAATCAAAAATATACTTATGCTTATGGAGATGATTGGATTATTGAATAATGAATAAAACTGTAAATCAAAAAGCCTGGTTTTTTGTAATACCTGTTTTTGTATTGGTAGCATTTAATGCAGTTATACCTTTAATGACGGTAGTAAATTATGCTTTCCAAGAAACATTCGGAAGTAACGTGTTTAATTGGGAAGGCACAAGATGGTTTAAACAGATTCTTCAATCAGATCGTTTTCATGCTGCCCTAGGTAGACAATTTACTTTTACTTTTATTATTTTATTAATCCAGGTGCCTCTTGGAATTGCAATCGCTTTAACAATGCCTAAAAAAGGCTGGGGTGTCCCAACATGTTTAATTTTAATGTCGATGCCTCTTTTAATACCTTGGAATGTTGTTGGAGCAATGTGGAATATTTTTGCTTTACCAGATATTGGTTTTTTAGGTCATACATTAAATGGTCTAGGGTTTGATTTTAATTTTACTCAGCAACCAGGTGATGCTTGGTTTACAACTGTTTTAATGGATGTCTGGCATTGGACATCCTTAGTTGTTTTACTTTCTTATGCAGGACTAAATTCTATTCAGCCAGCTTACTATCAAGCGGCTGAGATTGACGGTGCAAGCAGGTGGGATATTTTTAGATATATTGAACTACCTAAGATGAAAAAGGTATTAACTTTAGCTATCCTTTTAAGATTTATGGATAGTTTTATGATTTATACTGAACCTTTTGTGCTGACAGGCGGTGGACCAGGAAACTCAACAGCTTTCTTATCAATTGATTTAGTTAAAATGGCTTTAGGTCAATTTGATTTAGGACCAGCCGCTGCTATGTCTTTAATTTATTTTTTCATAGTACTTTTATTCTGTTGGGTCTTTTATAGTTTAATGATGAGAAACGAGGCTAAATCATGAAGAAATTTAAATGGTTAGTTCCAACCATCTACATATTGTTTTTAATGTTACCAATTTATTGGTTAATCAATATGTCATTTAAAACAACGACTGAAATTATAAATACTTATTCGTTATGGCCTCAAAAATTTACTTTAGAAAATTATATCAAAATATTTACAGATAGTACTTGGTACATGGGTTATGTGAATTCAATCTCATATGTTTTAATTAATACTTTTGTGTCAGTTGCTGCTGCACTTCCCGCTGCTTATGCATTTTCAAGATATAAATTTTTAGGTGATAAACACTTATTCTTTTGGTTATTAACTAACCGTATGGCTCCACCAGCAGTATTTGCATTGCCATTCTTTCAATTTTATTCAACGGTAAATTTATTTGATACGCATATTGCAGTAGCGCTATCACATTGTTTATTTAATATTCCTTTAGCAGTTTGGATTTTAGAAGGTTTTATGTCCTCGGTTCCAAAAGAATTGGATGAAACAGCTTATGTAGATGGTTATTCATTTTGGAGATTTTTCTTTAAAATATTTATTCCAACAATTGCAGCTGGTATTGGAATAACTATGTTCTTTACGTTTATGTTTTCATGGGTAGAGCTTTTATTAGCTAAAACTTTAACTGCAACGGTAGCTAAACCAATTGCAGCTACCATGACAAGAACAGCTAGTACCTCAGGTTATGAACTCGGTTTATTAGCAGCAGCTGGAACTTTAACAATTATTCCTGGAGCATTTGTAATTTACTTTGTAAGAAATTACATTGCCAAAGGATTTGCGATGGGCAGGGTATGATATTTACATCTTTACATGCAGCAGGCTGGGATAAAGTAGGGCAACCTCAAGAAAAAGGTTTTTTTAATTTCGACTTTATTTCTTGGATGGCTTGGACATGGCAAACAGGCGCATTCTTTATCTTTATTGCTTTATGTATTACAGCGATGCTTATTTGGGAGAAAAAAGTTCCTGGCGGCAGTCCTCGAAGAGGAATTTTAGGATTAGACACAACAAGAGGAGATAGACTTTTTATTTCATTACTTGGAAGTGCATTTATTCATTTGGCCTGGTTAGGTTTAACCGATATAGTACTATGGACTGCGACAGTAATTTCAGTGATTTATGCAGTGTTTGTGTTTAGATACGTTTAACTATTATGATTAAAATTGGAATTAATGGTTTTGGAAGAATTGGAAGATTAATCCTAAGAGCCTTATTAGAAAATTACAAAGACAAAATTCAAGTTGTAGCAATAAATGATTTAGGTTCTATCGAAGCAAACGCTCACCTTATCAAATACGATAGTACACACGGAACTCTTCCTTACGATGTTGAAACATCTAAAGATGGTTTTAAAATTTTAAATCAAGATATTAAAGTATTCGCAGAAAGAGACCCTGCTAACTTACCTTGGGGTAAAGTTGGAGCCGATGTTGTTCTAGAATGTACTGGATTATTTTTAGATAAAGCCTCAGGCGAAAAACATATTAAAGCTGGCGCTAAAAAAGTTATTATTTCTGCTCCAGGAAAAGATGTAGATTTTACAGTTGTTCAAGGTGTTAATAGTTCTGAATTAAAAAAAGAACACAACATTATTTCAAACGGATCTTGTACTACAAATTGTTTAGCTCCGGTTGCTATGGTTTTAGAAAAGAATTTTGGTATCGAGTATGGCTACATGACAACTATCCATAGTTATACAGGTGACCAAAAATTATTAGATACACTACATAAAGATTTAAGAAGAGCTAGAGCATCAGGAGACTCTATGATCCCAACTTCAACTGGCGCAGCTAAGGCAATGAGTTTAGTGTTACCAAGTCTTAAAGGAAAATTAGACGGAACTGCAATAAGGGTACCTACACCAAATGTTTCTTTAATTGATTTTACAGTTGTTACTTCTAAAGAAGTTAGTGCTGATGATATTAACAATGCAATGATTGCAGCCGCAAATAGTAAAGAATTAAAAGGAATATTAGGAATTAATGACAAACCTTTAGTTTCTAAAGACTTTAATCACAATCCACACAGCTCAATTTTTGATGTTACGCAAACACAAGTTATTAAAAATAAATTTAGTAGGGTGTTATCTTGGTACGATAATGAGTGGGGCTTTTCTAATCGAATGTGTGAAACAGCAATTCAAATTGCTGGGTTAATCTAATTTATTCTACTTTATATAACCTAATCATATTAGTCATTTTGGCATGACCAAAAGGCAGTCCAGCTGTGATGATTACATAATCATTCTTTTTAATAGTCTTATCTTTTTTAATTATTTTTTTTGAAATATTCATCATATCTCTCCAACCATGAGCATCGTGACTATTGATTGAATGAACTCCCCAAAGAAGACTAGTCTGTCTACAAGTATTGATATTAGGAGAAATAGTTAAAATTTTAACAGAGGGCCTCATTGTAGAAACTAATTTTGCAGTGCTACCTGAATTTGAAAAAGCAATAATGGCTTTAACCATCGGATTGTAAGCCAAATCTTTTACTGAAAGTACAATAGATTTTCTTGGATCTTGACCAAGATCTACTTTGTTTTTAAAATCTTGAATGTGTTCTTTTTTATATTTCTCAGTTGATAAAATTGTTTTATTCATAGTCTGAACAGTTTCTATTGGGTATTTTCCAATCGCTGTTTCAGCAGAAAGCATCACAACGTCTGCACCTTGGAAAATAGCTGTCGCAATATCATTTATTTCAGCTCTTGTAGGAGTAACGTTCTCAATCATACTTTCTAACATTTGGGTAGCAACAATGACTGGCTTTGAAAGTTGAGAGCATTTTTTAATTAAATCTAATTGGACTTGAGGCACATCGCTGTGACCAATATCGATAGCGAGATCACCTCTAGCTATCATGATTGCATCAGTTGCATTTACAATCTCATTAATGTTTTTTAAAGCAGTTTTGTTTTCGATTTTAGATATGATGCCCATATCTTTGTTAATTAATTTTCTTGCTTGATTAATTAATTTTGCATTTTGGATATAGGATAAAGCAATCCAGTTACAACCAAGTTTTTTAGCAGTTCTAATGTCATTTTTATCTTTTTGTGTAAGATTATCAAATGGCATATAGAAATTTTGAAGATGGATACTTTTGTTACTTCTGATTTTACAATTATGATCTTGGCATGTTGTTACAACACCATTTTTAATTTTTTTGATAACTCTAAAAGTAAACTTTCCATCATCAATTAATATTTTATTTCCAAGTTTTAATTTTTTTAAAATTCCAGGGTAGGGAAAACAAACTCTACTTTCATCACCAGCTTTATTGTTAGTGTCAAAAGTAAACTTTTGGTTAAATTTTATTTTAACTACATCATTAGTTACTTTGCCTACTCTTAATTTAACACCCTGTAAGTCAGCAATAACAGAAAGCGGTTTATTTAATATTTTTTCGATTTTTCTGATTTTTTTAACAATTTTCTCAACTCCAGCTGTGTTATGGCTAAAGTTAACTCTAAAAGCATCTACACCAGATTTTACAATTGATTTAAGCTTATTTTCGTTATGAATGGCTGGACCTAGAGTGGCAATGATTTTGGCTTTTTTTTCCATAAGTGAGAATGATTTATAATAACACTTTTTTTAAAAAGTGTAATCTTTTAATGAAAAATTAATGGTGATGCTCTTCTAGATCTTTTTTTAAATCTTCGTGATCACCAACAACAATGTGATGTTTGCTTTTGACAACATATTTCTCAAATATAGGGACTAGTGACAAAGGTATTAATCCTCCTAGAACAATACCGATTGTTGCTGTTTTTAAATGAGGATCTAAAGTTGCTGCAATAAAATCTGCTATTACATGAGCAACTATTACACCAAATATACCAGCTACATAACCATTGCTGGCTATTTTTAATAATCTATTAATACTCCAGCCTGTATAAAAACCAACCAATGGTATCATTGTATGAACAAGTCCAAAAACAAACCCTCTCAGATATGCTTTGTCTTGTAACCAGCTTATATTTTCAATTAAATGTTCCATTAATCACAGTCCTTACAAATTGTAATTATTTCTAGTTTAAATTTTTTTAAGTCAAATTTTTTTTTAGATTTAATTTTTTTGATTGTTGAAGAAAATAAATCAGTTTTTAGCTCTTCTGTTGAACCACATTTATCACAAACAGCAAAAACAGAGTTATGTTCATGGGCTTTAGAAATGTTACAATTATGTTTTGTTTCACAAAGGTGAAAAGTTTTATTTTTGTTGGTTTTATGAATTAAACCTTTCTTTGTTAAACTTTCTAAAGATCTATAAATCGTCATTGGTTTAATTGGCTTAGTTTTTTGTAAAAAATTTAATATTTGATATGCTGTCAAACCATTTGGGTTTGTTTTAAGGCTATTTAATACAAGGGTATTGTTATCAATCATTGTTATGTTATAACATAACGTATCTTTTAGTCAAGTAAATATATAATATCTTTGAATATGAATTCTTTAAACAAACTTTCTGACAAACTTGTTAATGCATTTTTACAAAACAAAATTATTTCTCCAGTTCCATTAAAGTACGCAAAGAGCATGAAAGAAGCTCAAAAGCTAAGAAGGCTTTGTGAAAGTAAAATTTCAAAACCCGTGGTTGGCTTTAAAGCAGCGGGGACAGGAATACCTGTTTTAAAAAAGCTTGGTGAAAAAGAACCTTTCTACGCATCAATATTCCAACAAAATGTTTTAAAAAGCGGCAAGTCAGTTAGAATCAACAAATATACTTTAGGCATAGAATTAGAAGTAGCTTATTTAGTGAAGAAAAAATTCTTTGAATTAAAGAAAAAAATTAATTTTAAAAATATACATCAGTTTATTTCACATATGATGCCTGCGATTGAAGTCGTAGGTTACAGACAAAGAAAAAAAGGAATTAAATATTTAGGTGATCTTTGCAGTGATTTTGGAGCTAATGTAAAATTTGTTATTGGAAAAAAGACAAAGTATAAAAAAATTAATTTTGCAAATTTAACTTCAAACATTGCTAATAAAAAAATTAAACAATCAGTAAATGGTCATTCTAACACAGTCTATATAAGTCCACTTAATTCTCTTCGATTTGTATTAAGTAAATTACAAAAAGATAAAGTTAAACTTAACAAAGATTTTTATGTGTTTACTGGTTCAACAGTAGGGGTGACTCCAATTTTAGGAAAAGGATTTTACCAAGGCAGAATTGATAAATTAGGCTCTGTTAAAGCAAAAATAATTTAACTATTTTGTAACTGATCTTCGTTAGGATCTTCTTTTTTATTTAAAATATTTGCATAGCCATGATTAACATCTCTATGACCGGCTTCATCTTCTCTAACTACTTTTATTACATCTTTTAGAGTGGAATTTAATGGCAAGTTCCAATAATCAATTGCAATTTTAGGAGCTTTAACGTTTTCTATTTTACCATCTTCAATTTCTTTTAGATATTGTGAGTAGCTTATGACAGCTTCTTCTTCAAAATATCCTACAATGCGGTGTGCGGTTCTTGCAGAAATTAAATAAATAATTAAATATAAAATTATAAAAATAAACTGTGCAATTATAATTAAAATTCTTTCAAATAGAGTAGGTTGAGCAATATTAATAAAAGTCATTAAGTGCATTCTTTCATTTTCAGCTTCATCTAGAAGAGTTTTAATCCAACCTTTGTCTTCTTTTATTTTTCTTAAGGATTTAAGGTGTATGAGCATACCTCCAACCATTCCCGGAACAGCGGCAACGGTCTCTAGAACGACTGCTCTATGACCATATTTTTTTTTAAAAAAAGTATCAGCAATCAATCTTAATAATTTTGTGAAAGCTAAAGCGACCTTGTCGCTCATATTTTCAGGCTTATGATGAATATCTAAACTAAGCATAAATTAGATTTAAACAATGATTCTAATTAATCAATGTGACAAAATCTTAAATTAAATATTATTTAGAACAGCCTCTGCACATTGAACAGTGTTTGCAGTTCCTTTTAGATCTTTTGTTCTGTTTTCAGTGTTTTCTAGAGTTTTTTCGATCGCTTGGACAATATTTTCTGCTGCTTTTTTTTCACCTAAATAGTCCAACATCATAGCCCCAGACCATATTTGGCCAACAGGATTAGCAATACCTTTGCCTGCAATATCAGGCGCTGATCCATGAACAGGTTCAAATAATGATGGAAATTTATTTTCAGGATTAATGTTTGCAGATGGAGCAATTCCAATTGTTCCAGTACATGCAGGACCTAAGTCAGATAAAATATCTCCAAATAAATTTGAGGCAACTACCACATCAAAGATTTCAGGCGATAAAACAAATCTTGCAGTTAAAATATCAATATGGAATTGATCTGTTGTAATTCTTGGATAATTTTTCTTCATTCTCTCAAAACACTCATCCCAGAAAGGCATCGTAATTGCGATACCATTTGATTTTGTGGCATTTGTTACTTTTTTTCTTTTTCTATTTTTTGCTAATTCAAAAGCAAATTTTTGAATACGATCAACACCTGTCCTAGTCATAATCGTTTCTTGAATAACAATCTCTCTTTCAGTATCTTTAAACATTCGTCCACCAACTGAAGAATATTCACCTTCAGTATTTTCTCTAA
>Ga0255766_10004397_pt1 | contig 11959 bp, 10 predicted proteins | sample 071ome_23_FD_179966 | JGI IMG/M metagenome (GOLD analysis project Ga0255766, IMG submission 179966) | Coastal salt marsh microbial communities from the Groves Creek Marsh, Skidaway Island, Georgia - 071403BT metaG (version 2) | ecosystem: Environmental > Aquatic > Marine > Intertidal zone >... | reverse complement strand
GGCTTAAATGGAATAAAAAATTTAATTCCATTTCTATGACATATTTCTACAATTTTTTTTATTGATTTTAATTCTTCGGGTAAATACTTGTAAAGATCCCATTGATTTGTATTATCTATACCCAATCTTGGATATTGATGCCAAAAAATTAAAGAGTCATAACCTCCAAATTCTTTTCCATCTTTTATAATTTTTTTTATGTTTAATTTTATTTTTTTATAATCAAAAATCTCTTTCCCGTAAGCAAATGTAAAATGTGTAATATAATTTTTTTTAATCCAAGTATTTTTTGGTCTAAAATATTTTCTTAAATCATACCTGTTTCTCGTGTTCTCTTTCCAGAGTTGAAAAATTTCATTTCTACCCTTAGAACTTGTGTAGAGCCGCATAGTAATTACATCAGAAAGCTCTCTATTTAATTGAACCTCAGACTCATAATGATCAAAATCATCTTTTAGAATAGCTTCATGCATCCCGAGGTTATAATTGGATTGCCATGGAAATTGGTCAAAAAATTCTATACCAAGTGCAACATTCTTAGAATTATTAGTTATTATTGCAGGAGGATATTCATGAAAATTCCAAACACTTTTTTTTATAGATTTTTTACCACTGAACACATGGCCAGGTTTTAAAAAATTTTTATGATTGTTAAGATTGCGAAGAAAAGGGAATATAAGCGTTGTTTTCTTTGGAATTTTATTATGCCACTTACCAGCTAACTGAAAAATAATGTCGATGATATTCTCTTTTTTTTGAATTATTGATACCCGTCCTTTAAAAATATCTTTTTTAAATAAATATGAAAAATCTAGAGCAATAAATTTAAATTTATTTTTTGTTTGCTCTATAACGTTTTCAATTCGTAAAAAACTATTAGAAATAATTTCATTTTCTATTTTTATCTGTAAAAGATCATTATTCTTATTTTTTAAAAAATTATATTTTGAATTTAAATCAAATAATTTATCTAAATTGATTTTTTTTTCATAATCAATAGAAAATAATAAATCTCGCGAAGAAAGATTGATTATTTTATTTTTCACCTTTTTATTTTTATACATCATAAACACATCTAAAGCCTAAAGTTGATGCTCGGTTCATTCCTTCATTTAATAATTGAAGTTTCCAATGATAATTATTTTTTCTTGCTCCTCCACCAACATGCCAATGATCTTGTGCATAAAAAAAACTCCCACCTCTTAAAAGCGCAAATTTATGTTCCCCATCATCATAAACTCCGGATGTCCATTCCCAGGTATTACCACTTAAATCTTCACACCCACACCAGCTAGCTCCTTTTTTATGCGCATTTACAGGTGTTAATGCGCCATGATCATGATTACAAACCAAGGGATCAAATATATCGCCCCAAGGCCATTCTAAATAGTTTGGGCCAGCAGCGATGTATTGCCATTCTTCATCAGTTGGAAGTCTTCCACCAACCCATTTAGCATATTGCATTGCATCATGTTGGGATACACAAACTACAGGATAATTATTTTTAATTTTATTAGGATTATGTGCTAAAAATCTTTGAGGGTCTGCTGGTTTATAACCTGTGCTTTTTATAAAATTTAAGAATTGTTGATTTGTCACTGGATATTTATCTACGTATAAATTTTTAATAAAAACATTCTTTGGTCCATGATCTAACGAACAAGTTCCTTCTAAGGTAAGGTGTGCAACTCTATAAATATACTCAGATGAATCTATGAATATTTTATTATTTTGAATAGATTTCATAAGTAAATAATTATGTAAGATCTTTAACAGTATCAATAAAAAAAGGTGATTTAATATGATTGTTTAGTAAAGGATCTTTTGTTGATTTCATCCACTTAGCAATCTTTCTCAAAAGGTCTTGTCTTATTTTTTTATATTTCTTATTTTGAGCTAAATTTTTTCTTTCAAATTTATCTTTTTTGATATGATAGAGCTCATAACGGTCTCTTACATTAATCATTTGTTTTAACATTGCTTTGTATGTAGGGCCCATCATTACGTCTCCTGGAACCCTTATTATTTTATCTGAGTCAAAATTTATTATTAATTTATAATTTTTGTCTCTTATACAACGTATTGGATCAAATAAATCATGGTAAGTTTTTTCAGCAAATATGTTTTTATTTTCGTTATATTTTTCGTTCATGATCAATGGGTAAAAGCTTTTTCCCTGAATAATTTTAGGTATTTTTATTTTTGCAAAATCCAACAAGGTTGGCAGAATATCAATATTTGAAATTAATTCTTTAAATTTTTTATTTTTAATTTTAAGCTTAGGATAAGAAATAATTAAACTAGTTTCAATTCCAGCATCATACAGCGTACCTTTTGCTCTTGGAAAGGGTATTCCATGATCTGTTGTGAATAATATTATTGTATTTTCATAAAGGTTTGTTCTTTTTAAAATATTAATAATTTTACCAACTGAGTCATCCATTTTTTTTATTGCTCCTTGCATTAATGCAAACTCTTTTCTAATATCATGATTAATTGGAATATATTTTGGAACAGATATGCCCTTAGATTTAAAGGGTTTAACTCCCCCAAAATCAAAAGGTCGATGAGGTTCAAAGAAGTTTATCTCTGCATAAAAAGGTTTTTTAAATAAATTGCTATCAATATTTTCTCTTAGATTTTTTACTACTGCATCTGCAGGCCTTTCTGGAAAAATTTTTTTGAAACCTAAGGTTTTCTCATTGTAAGTAACATGCTGTAATCCAAAAAGAATTGAGTTATAACCATTCTTCAAAAAATATTTTGCAATATGATTAACCTTTTCATCAAGATTCCAACCAAAATGCGCATGGGCCAAACCCAAAACACCATTATTATGAGGATACAAACCAGTTGCTATTGCAGCTCTGCTAGGACTGCAACCTGGACTTGTTGCATATGAATTTTCAAATAAAATGCCGTTTTTTGCAAGAGCATCAATTGCTTTTGTGCTAACAGACTTAACTCCATAACACCCAAGATGCTTGCCAATATCATGGCATATAATTTTAATAATATTTGGATGAGTCAAAAAAAATTAACCTTTTACTGATCCAGCAGTTAAGCCATTAATAACTCTTTCCTGAAATAATACAAATACAGTTATACTCGGCAAAATACTAATTACCACTGCAGCAAACATTCCTACATAATCTGAAAAGAATTGATTAGTAAAATAACTTATTCCAAATTGAATGGTTCTTATGTCTGTTGAAGATGTCAAAAGCATTGCATAAATAAATTCATTCCAACACAAAATAAATTGAAACGTTCCCGCAGTTGCCAAGCCTGGCAAAGCTAAAGGTAACATAATCCTAAAATATCTAGCAGCAAAATTACAACCATCTAAAAATGACGCTTCTTCAATTTCCTTGGGTATGGATTTAAAAAACTCTGTAAGAATAAATGTTGAAACAGGAAGTCCAACAGCACAATAAACTAAAATAAGTCCAAATCTTGTATCATAAAGATTTAAAAAATTAATAATTGCAAAATAAGGAATTATCAGTGCATTTAATGGAACTAATATACCAGCCGTTATCATTAAAAATAGAACATTCTTACCCCAAAAAGTATGTCGAGCTATTGCAAATGCACACATCGAAGAAAATAAAATATTTAAGAAGGTTGCACTAGTGCTAATAATTAGAGAATTGATTATTAGCTTTCCTAGTCCTGCCTCACGAATAGCATTAGAATAATTTTGAAATTGAAATACCGCTGGTAGTTTAAATGGATCATCAAGTAACTCAGCATTTGTTTTCAATGAGGCGAGCACCAACCATAGAAAAGGAAATACTGCATAAAAGACAAAGGATATTATGATTACCCATTTAAAAATAAAATAAAAGTTTGAAGATAGATCTCTTGGCATATTAGTTATAGGTTTCACTTTTTAATAACTTACGAAGTGATAGCAAAAGAATAGCACCAATTGCTATCATTATTACTCCTGCGGCATTTCCTCGACCAAGTCTTTGCACTGATAATTCATTCCAGATATAAACAACAAGCACTTGTGTTTTATTTGCAGGACCTCCAGCAGTCATAAGGTATACATATTCAAACTGTCTTAAGTTAAAGATAACCGCTAAAATTATACATAGAAAAAAAGTACTTTTAATTAACGGTGCAGTAATATGTATATCTTTTTGAAATTGATTGGCCCCATCTATATTAGCTGCATCGTAATAATCCTCTGAAATGCCAGCTGTTTTTGCAAGCATAATAACCATAAAATATCCAACATAACACAAAGAGAAACCAATTAAGGCTGCGTTTGCTGTTCTTACATTGCCAAGCCAGTTGTGATTTTTATAATCTGAAAACCCAATGTAATCTAACAAGAAATTTACTAAACCATATTCTGCATTAAACATAGCCGCCCATAACATAGCTATCGCTGCTGATGACACAACCTGTGGGATAAAAAGAACTGTTCTAAATACTTTCCATCCTCTAGATTTATGAGCCAAAAGTAATGCAATTATTAGTGCTAAAGGAACAGTAATTAAAGCAGCAGTAAGGCACCAATATAGATTATTGGTTATTGCTCTTACAAAAGATTTTTTATTAAATAATTTAGTGTAATTTTCTAGACCAACAAATTCTGCACTAATTCCATCCCAGTTAGTAAAACTTGTAACAAACAGAAAAAGAATGGGTATGATAAAAAAAAGAAAAAAAAGAATAATTGCAGGGGCAATAAATAACAGAAGCCATACAACTTCATCTTTTTTTATTTGCATAAATAGATAAAACTATGAGGTAATGAATACCTCATAGTTATTTAGATTATTATTCGGCGTCTTTAAGCATTTCAACTGCGCCTTCTGGTGTCACTTCACCTAAAGCTAAAGCTGACAATGCTTGTGGAAATTCACTTACAATTGGTAAAGAACCCATTCCGTTCATGAATGTTTTAGCAACATAAGGGGCATTTCCTTTTTGCTCATTCATCTCTATGAATAGTCTATCCATATCACTAGGCAAGTCAGCCTTTACAATAAACATTGCACCAGAACTATAAGATAGTCTTGCAACATTTTCTGGAGTTGTTAACCATTTTAAGAATTTTACAACCGCTTCTTCTTTTGCTGGATCAGATTGTTTACCAGCTGCTAAAGAAGATTGCTTTCCACCAACATAGCCACCTGGAGCACCTTCTCCACCAGTTAGCATTGGAGCTGGAGCTACACCTATATTTTCATGCAAGCCTGGTATACCATCAGAAGTATAACGTGCGATGAACCAAGGTCCATTCATGAAAACTGCAGTTCTTTCATTTAAGAAATGTCCACCAGAAACTCCCGCATCTGCACCAACTGCATCACTTGTAGTGTATTGATACATTTTTTCCATAACCTCAAAAGCTTTTACAAAAGCAGGATCATCAAGTCCCCTCTCATAAACATCAGGTCCACCAGCAGAAGTTAAGGCTTGAGAAAACCACAGCATTGATGTCCAAGCATTTTTAGCTGTCATTTGTGACGTACAAACTTTTCCTGTTGCAGTAACAGCTTCACACATTTTAAAAAAATCATCGTATGTAGCAGGAAACTCATCATAACCAGCAGCTTTTAATAATTTCTTATTATAAGTTACAGGCACAACAAAAAGCTCATATGGTAGGTAATTTAATTGCCCCCCCATCATATTACTTTCAAGAGCTCCTTCTGGGTAAACATTGTTCCAATGTGAGTCAGAAGCTACATGCGGAGCAAGATCCATAGCTTTACCACTTCTATGCAAAACATCCAGCAAGTCTGCGCCAACTGTAAATATATCCGGCAAATCGCCAGTAGATATCTGAGCAGTTAACTTTTGTGCATAAATGTCGTAATCAGTTTGTTCCTCTATTACAACTTTTATAGAACCTGAATTTGCAGCATTGAATTCATCTACAAGTTCACTAATAACAGTTGATTTTGAGTCTTTTCCAACCCAAATTGATGGCCAGTTAATTGTAATTTCTGCAGAAGCTACTGTCGAAATTACAGTTAGTGAAGTTGAAATGAAAACTACTGAAAATAATTTTAATATTGATTTAATCATTAGTCCTCCAATTTTTTTAAAGGTTTAAAACATACTTATAATTTATACAAGAGTAAAAAGTGTTAGAAATTTTATAAAATTAAACAAAATTGAGTAAATATTTCATTTAAAAAAAAAATAAAAAATCGCTAAATTAAAAAAAAAATAAATTCTTGAGTTATCAATACAATAAAGTATTTAAATGATGGAAATCAGCCAAATAAATTTATAATTTTAAGAAAATCTGAGGTAAAAACAAAGTATGAAATCTAGCAATATTGGAAAATTTGTACACATTAAAAAATTATGTAACGATCAAGGTCATTTACAAATGCTCGCAATCGATCAAAGACCACCAATATTTAGTTTAATAAAAAAGAAAAAAAAGAGATATATCTACAAGGATGTCGTCGATTTTAAAAAACATATATCAATAAGCCTATCTAAGCACTCCACTGCTATACTAATGGATCCAGTTTATTCAGTGCCTAATTTAATTCCTTCAAGCAAAAGTAAAGGCTTGATAGTTACTCTTGAAGATCATGATTTTATTGAAAAAGGTAAAGGTAGATATTCAAAAAATATTAAAAATTGGTCAGTTGAAAAAATAAAAAGAATGGGTGGTGATGCTGTCAAAGTACTAGCTTGGTATCGACCTGATGCTGATGAAAAATCAATTGAACATCAAAAAAAATATATAGCAAGAATAGGCAAGGAATGTGAAAAATATGATATTCCATTTTTACTAGAGCTATTGGTTTATCCATTTAAAAATGAAATTGGATATTCAAAAGACTATAAAGAGCAACTACATAAAAATCATAATCATGTAATAGATAGTGTAAAGGAATTTTCTAAAGCAAAATACAAAGTTGATATTTTTAAATTAGAAAGCCCTGTAGATAGTAACCAATTACAAAATAGTAAATTCACTAAAGCAACAGAAGATGCTTTCAAAGAATTGTCTAAGGCAACAAGAAATATTCCGTGGGTAATGCTTTCCTCTGGGATGAGTAAGAATTCTTTTTTTAATTGCTTAAAATTAGCTTATAAAAATGGTGCCTCAGGTTATCTTGCTGGCAGAACTATTTGGCTAGATGCTTTTAAAGATTATCCAAATTATAAAAAAATAATAACAAAGCTTAATAGAGAAAGTCTAAGTTATGTTAAAAAATTAAATGAACTTACGAATAAAAACGCTCTATCTTTAGAAAAATATTTAACGCAAAAACTAATTCAAAAAAACGCTGCAAATTTTAAAGCTATTTATAAAGGCTTCCGATGATTGGGTGCTTTAGTTTAGCAAGAGAAACGTTTGATATTAAATTTGCCAAGAAGAAATTAGCAACAACAAAAAGAATAATAAAAAAATTAAATAAAAATATAAATTTTTTTGATGAGTTAATTACTAATGATGAAATTGGAAAAAGTGCTTTAAAACACTTTGAAAATAGTAAATGTACAAAGTTTATAGTTATTCAATCAACTTTTACTGATGCAAAATTTATTTCTTCTTTTGTTAAGAAATTCAAAAAACCTGTATTATTTATTTCATTTAAAGAAAAAAGATCGGGTGGACGCTTAAGACTGAATTCACTTTGTGGAGTTAATTTAGGATTACATGCGTTAATCAAAAGAAAGTTTTATTCTAATTTTATAATTTTCAATAATGAGGAGCGATCATTTTCAAATGAAATATTAAAATTTATAAAAAATAAGAATAATTTTATTAAAAAAAATTATTTGAGAAAAATAAATTCAAAAAATATTAATAATAGAATTATCAATTTTAAAGAACCAAAGTTAGGGCTGATCGGTGAAAGACCAGAAGGCTTTGATACTTGTGATTTTAATAATGAAGATTTAAAATCCAAGTTTAATGCCAAAATAAAAAAGATAAAATTGCAAAATTTATTTAATATTTCAAGCAAGGTTGATAAAAAAATAATCAATGCAACAAAGAAAAATATAAGCAAACAACTTAAACATATAAATCAAGTAAACCAAAAAGAACTGAATAAAAGTATATCTCTATTTCATGGTCTTAAACAAGTTCAACAAAAACAAAACATAGATGCATTTGCAGTTCGGTGTTGGCCTGAAATGTTCACAGAGTATGGCTGTGCTTCATGTGGACCAATGGCTATGATGAATGAAAATAAAATAAGCTCTGCTTGTGAAGCTGATGTACTTGGAAGCTTAACATGCAACATTTTAAATCAATTAAATAACAAGCCAGCTTTATTAGTCGATATTGTCGATGTGGATGAGAGAGATAATACCACTGTTTTTTGGCATTGTGGACTGGCCCCTATAAGTATGGCAGAGAAAAATACACCTAGTGCCACAGTTCACTCGAATAGACGAAAGCCTCTTCTACATAACTTTGCGCTTAAGTCAGGTGATATAACAATTTTTCGTGTCTCAAAATCAGAAAATAAATTAAAATTTATAGTAATGAATGGAAAAGTTCTTAAAAGAAAAAATTCTTTTTCTGGAACTTCCGGAGTAATCAGTTTAGGTAAAAATACACATAACAAAATAAAAAATTTATTTTTAAGCGGCTTGGAACATCATGTGGGATTTACTTATGGAAATGTACTTGAAGATATTAAAAGCTTAGGAAAGCAGTTAAGAATACCTACATATACAATATGAACGAAACTACAAAATATGGAATAATTGGAACTGGTGTAATGGGCCAAGAACATATTCAAAATATAAATATAATTGACAATGCAGAAGTAGTAGCAATTTGTGATACTAATGAAGGCTCTAAAAACAAAGCCAAATCATTAGTCAAGGAGTCAACAATATTTTATAATAATTTAAATGAATTAATAAGTGCAAATATTGCAGATGCTTATATTATTGCTACACCCAATTATACACATATCGATGTATTAGAACAAATATTAGTAACAAACAAACATTTGTTAGTTGAAAAACCATTGTGCACAACAACTGAAGATTGTAAAAAATTTGAACTCCTTTCAAAAGACTATTCAAAGATAATTTGGACTGGAATGGAATATAGATATATGCCACCTGTAAAACGTTTGATTGATGAAGTTCATCAAAATGTCATTGGTAAAATTAAAATGTTATCAATACGTGAACATCGATTTCCTTTTTTACACAAAGTTGATGATTGGAATAGATTTGCTATTAACACAGGAGGTACATTAGTTGAAAAGTGTTGTCACTTCTTTGACTTGATGCGACTCGTTATTCAAAGTGAGCCGGTCAAAGTTTATGCGAGCGGAAATCAAGATGTTAATCATTTGGATGAAAAATATGATGGTAAAACTCCAGATATTATAGACAATGCATATGTCATTGTTGATTTTGAAAACGGTACACGAGCAATGCTTGATTTATGTATGTTTGCAGAAAATTCAGAATACCAAGAAGAAATAGTAGCTGTTGGTGACCTAGGAAAAGTTGAAACATTTGTTCCATCAAGTGCTTCAGGCAGAGACTCTTCGGAAGTGAGAATTGGTATACGAAAAGATAATGTTGTTAAATCAACAGAAGTAAAAGTTGATAAGGAAATTTTATTAGCAGGCCATCATCATGGTTCAACTTATTATGAACATTTAGCATTTATAAATGCTATTCAAAAAAATGAAAAACCTGAAGTATCTTTGAGAGATGGATTAATGTCAGTAGCTATTGGCGAGGCAGCTGAAAACTCTATCAAAGAAAACAGAGTGGTATTTATGAAAGAGTTTAATTTATAAATTAAAAAATTCTTTTACAGTGTTAGCTATAAATTCACTTACTCTTTTGTTAGACTCTTCAGTCACACCTGCAACATGGGGACTGAGTATGCAATTTGTATTTTTTTTAATTTTTTCTAATAAAGATTTAGGTGCAGGTTCTGTATTATAAACATCAAGAGCAAATCCTGAAATCAGCTTTTCTTCATAAGCTCTTAATAAATCTTCTTCATTAACGATAGAACCTCGTGACGAATTAATAATAATAGGCTGTTTTACCATTTTCTTGATAGTATTATAATTTAATAAATTTTTTGTATTTTCAGTGAGAGGTAAATGAATTGAAATTACATCTGACATTCTAAAAACATCATTTATATCGAGTAATTTAGTATCAAATTGATTACCAACACTTGGATCAAGATATGGATCGTAGGCAATTATTTTTGCATCAAAAACTTTAGCTAGGGTAGATACTTTTTTTGCAATTAAACCAAAACCAAGCAAACCAATTGTCTTGCCCCTAAGTTCTCTTGAACTAATTGAGGTTCGAGGCCAATTTCCAATTAAAGTTTCTTGGTGCATTAAAGGAATATTTTTTAACAAGGTAAGGGCTGAATTAATAACATATTCAGCAACGGAGTCAGCATTCATACCTGTAGCCGGTTGCACATGAATATTATGATTTTTACAATATTCAGTATCTATATTATCAAGACCAACACCCAAACGTCCAACAAATTTTAAATTATCCGCCTTATCAAGAACTTCTTTATTAACTTGCGTTTTATTTCTTACAATTAAAGCATCAAAACTATTAATTATTTTTTTTAATTCAGTATTATTAGTTGCGAGATCATGATCTTCCGTAACATCAAAATTAGCTTTTAGTAACTCAACATATTCGACATCCATAAATTCAGTTATCAAAATTTTCATATAACTATATTTCCTTTAATTGTATTTTTTTTACAAATTTTTTAACAGATGAAAGATTAGGCAATGAATAAATTCCACCATTTTTAGTGCATTTTAAGGAAGCTGTGGCTGTGGCAAGTTTCATGGCATTTTGTAAAGAGTGTTTTTGGTGAATAAAGGCTGCAAAACCTCCATGAAATACATCACCTGCACAATTTGTTTCAACAACTTTAATTTTAGGAGGTTTGCAATTAAAAATTAAACCATTTTCAATCCAATACACACCTTTTTCACCAGCTGTTATTGCATAAAATTTATTTTTTATTGAATACATTTTCTTTAATGAACCAATAATTGATTTAATTTTTGTATATTCAAATGCACCTGTCTCAGAAAAGATAGGATGGGAAGATAAATGAATTATTTGTTTAATTTTTTTGTTTAATTTATAATTATCAAGATCGACAATATGATTTAGATTATTTTTATTACAATTTTTGGCAATATAGAGGGTTGCTTCAACCCATCTAAGATCAGACATGACTGTTGTATTTTTTTTAAATGTAATTTTAGGTAATTTTTTATCATTTAATAATTTCTTTTCACTAAAAGCAGCAAGAAGTCTCTCACCTCGCTTATCCTCATAAACAAAACTTTGTGATGATTTAACTCCTTTAATCTCAACAATGTTATTATGTTTAATTTTAAATTTTTTTAATTCATTTTTTAAAAATTTTGAGGCATCATCATTTCCAAGTCTTCCAATAAATGAAGTATTTATTCCAAGTTTTTTTATAGTAAAACTAGCAACAGCTGCAGACCCTCCAAGTCTTTTTTCTATCCCTTGGGCAAGTACTTTAATAGGTTTTTTGGGGAAATTATTAATTTTAACAATATGATCTAAAAAAACTGACCCTACACAAATAATCATATTAAAATTATATATTAAAAATTAAAGGTAAGAAACTAAACCTATAGATTTTCTAAATCGATCCCTAATAGTAACAGCATTCAGTGGTATTGGCTTTATTGGCACATTACCCGATTGTATTTTAGAAATAATGACATAAGAGTTATCTTTATCAGCTAATGCCTTCTTTAAGTTTCCATCTGTTTCTTCCCCAGAACACTCTATGACATTTTTACATCCAGCTCCAATAGCAACCTCTTTTAATGAGGTACGTTCATTCGTAAAAGTTTTTTGATCGCCAGTAGAACCATAAGAGCCGTTATCAACTATGAGAAGAGTATAATTTGAAGGTGCTCTATTACCTATAGTTGCAAGG
>Ga0255766_10004396_pt1 | contig 11963 bp, 8 predicted proteins | sample 071ome_23_FD_179966 | JGI IMG/M metagenome (GOLD analysis project Ga0255766, IMG submission 179966) | Coastal salt marsh microbial communities from the Groves Creek Marsh, Skidaway Island, Georgia - 071403BT metaG (version 2) | ecosystem: Environmental > Aquatic > Marine > Intertidal zone > Salt... | reverse complement strand
CTCTCTCTCGCCGGTGAGGTTGAATCGAACAACTGGGCCGTCAAGCCCCCACAGGTTTGAAGCCTGCGCTCCGCGCCAGCGAAGGTCACTCCGGCTTTTTTGTTTTCTTTTCCTTCGTAACAAGGGAGTATGGGGAAAACAATAAAAAAGCCAACCCTAAACCCTGAAATTTAAAGTATACATCCTTAACTGTTTTAGGGTTTCAATTCGAAAAAAAAGGAGGGAAATCTTCCTTTTTTGTGTGCGTCTTCTCTTCAAAACGTGTGAACCCCCTTTTGAGAGTGTTTAAACAACGAAGAAATGGGTGTGAACAAGCAGCGTTTGATTGCTCGAACCGTGGTGCGGTGTTGCGGCGGGGCGGCTCGTCGGAACTCTCTGGTGGCATCGCTGAACAACCGCCATTTGAGCAGCGGTTTGGGCGCGAGCAGTACGACGAGCGGCGGGAGCGAAGCGGCGCGCAATCGTAAAAAATGTTTCAGCAGCAGCAGCACCACGATCGATGATTTTGTTGGCGCGACGACGACGAGCAGGACGACGACGACGACGAATAATGCTGGAAGCGCGTCGTCGGCGAGAAACAGAGGAACGGCGTCGTTCGGGAGCGACCGCGCGTCGACGAGCGGACGAGTTGGAGTTCTGCGGACGATGAAGAAGAACGGAAGGATGTTCGCGTCTGATGCCTCCATTCTCCCGAGCAAAAATGCGGCTGCGTCGTCGACATCGACGAAAGCAGAGGAAGAAGAAGAAGAAGAAGAAGAAGAAGAAGAGGTCGAAGAAGACATCGAGGACGACGACGAAGGAATGAGAAGAGAGGAAGAAGATAAAGCGAGCGTCCCAGAGTTCAGAGGGAACAAAGCCGGTCGTTTGTCCACGCAGGCGATATCTCGACACCCCGGAGGAGGAGGAGGAGGAGGAGGAGGAGGGAAACGAGGTCAAGACGAACGAAATAGAAAAAAATCGGGATACTACAAACCGGCGACGACTCGAGCGCAAATAGACGGCATGAACTGCGAGCAGCTCTTAGAGGAAATCAAGCAGAGATTTGAGTCGAGAAAGAAACCATTTTTAGGCGGCGGGAACGTTCCCAGCGCAACGGCGACTGGGACGACGAAGAGTACGAAAACGTCCTCCACCCCGCGGAACGAACTGGAAGAGTCGACGGTGGAAATCGAAAGTTTTAAGCATGAGATTAGTGAACGTTTAGCTTCGTTTTTAGGTTTTGGAGAAGGTGAGAGGGGAGTCAAAGCGACGAGGAGGTTTGTCGAACGACGGTTGAAGAGTTACTGCGAGGAGATGAATCTGTTCGTGGGAGAACGAGACGAGAGCGGGAAGAGAGTGAAAAGGATGAAAGATCCCGAGAATCCGGGAAAATGGGAGGAGAGACGATTTCTTTTGGATACAAAATTGAAGCGACTGTTTCAAACGCCCGACGGAGTCGATCAGCTCGCGTTCCGTAAGAGAACGAAAGCAGATGAGAGCGGAGATTTCGTGGACGGCGTCGCGCCGGTTTCAGTCTTTTTAGATCCGCACTTTGTGGATATTACCGACCAGGACGCCTCGCGACTGGTGCAATCAAAAGTACACGGCTCTAAAGTTATCGTGAAGAAAAACAACAGAGTATACGCCGTTCGCGAATCGGCGCTAAAGATTTTGTTACAAAGAGTCCGTTCGCCGAAAGACGTGCAGTATGCGTTGGAAGCGGTCGCTTTGTTCCACATGGAACGCGCCGCGATGGGGAAAACGAGAGGCGTCGGTTTTGAGCGCGCGTATGAATTCATCAAGGCGTGTTGCGATGTCAAATCGTACGAAACTGCATTGTGGGCGTGCGAACAGTCGCGCTCGCTGGGTTTGAACTTGTCCCGGAAGACTCTGTTGTTACTTCTTTGGCACTTACTCGATGCGAACCGCCCGTTGGAAGAAGTCCTTCGCGTATACTCGGTGATTCGCAATCTCAAACTCGGCGTCGACGCGAAAACTGCGCAATTCGTCGTCAAATCTGCCTTACAACACGGTCACGTCAACGCGGCTGCGGGTTATTGCGTTCAATTCATGCAAGCCGGCGTCAAAGTCAACCGCAAAACACCAACCGCGATCATGAACGCCGCCATCGAACACAACCTGCCAAACGCCGCCATCGTCGTCGAACGCAGTTGGAACAAAGAGCAGCCGCAACTCCCAAAAGCGCCTTTCGACCGCTTAGCGCTAGCGCAAGCCTACGCGCTTTTAGATGCCGACGATGAGTGTACTAATGCTGCGAAATCCATCGTCGATACTCTCGACGGTTCCTTTTCTGACGAGCTCAAAAGTACAACCTCCTCCAAGCTCGCCTTGTGGCCGCAAAAGATCCTCGCCAACGCCAACGAAGCCAAAGGCGGCGCGAGCGCGGAGATTTTAGAGCGATGCAAACGCGGTATGGTTCTGATTAAGAGCGCGTGCGACGGGAAGTTATTCGACGACGTGGACGTCGAGTACGCGTTTTCCATGTTGCAAATAGACGACAACGTAGATGATGAACAAGAACAAACAGGGGAAGAAGAGATGGCAGTAGCTGGAGGCGAGGATGAGAAGAAAGAAGGTTAACGATGGCGCGCTCAATCGCGAATACTTTCGCGTAGCAGCGGCAGCAGTGGAAGAGCTTTTTTTTGTATTGTTGTAATAGTCACATCGAGGTTCGAGCATCAACGAGCCTCAGAAAATTTGCTTTGAATAAAAATCATTACTCTAATCCCCCGAGTTACACGCGCGATACGTTGCCACCCCGGTTCTTTCAATGACCACCATCGCCGGCTCGGCGCTCGATTTAGACTTACTCGGCACGAAAACCACCGAGAATAGCAACAACAAAAACAACGCTTCTTCTTCTTCTCGTCCGTCTTCTCGACTGGCGAAACGTGCGTCCGACGACCGACAACAACAGCAAAACGCCGGGGAAAACAAAGATGAGAACAAGAACAAGAACTCTATCTCTTCTTCTTCTTTGGAGAAACAAATCGACCAAAAAACGTTCTTCTTTCGATGTCAGAAGTGCAGAACGCCGTTAGAGGTGGAGAGAATCACCGGCGACGACGACGGAGATCACGCGAAGTTTATCGCGGAAACGAGTGGGAAGTTGAAAGTGACAGTTGGCGAGAAGCAGTTTCGAGATTTTTTATTGGACGAAGACGCGGAAGAGACGGCGAGGGGGATGAGTCGCGAGGAAGATTTCATCACTGGAGACGGGAATGGTGAGGATGCTCTCGAGCGTAACTCGCTCGCGTCTTCATCGTACGTGCACCTACCGACTTCGGTGCAAAGAACGAAAACATCGGACGCGTTGAAAGCAGCCGGGAAAACGGCTGCGACGCTTTCGAGAATATTCGACATAGCGAGCGAGAAAACGAAGCATGATTTCCCGCTTTGCGAAACGTGCGCGAAAGAGGTTGAGATGAGCATCGAGAAGATGTGCGAAGATTTGGAAGAGGAGTGCGAGAAGTACGAGAGAGCGATCGCGAGTTTAGATTTTAGCAAAGTTGGCGGCGGTCGAGAAGGGGAGGGAGACAAAAAGGAAGGGGAAAAGAAGAAGCAAGAGCGACTGGAAGAACTCGAACTCCAGCTCCAACATGCGTTGGAGAAGGATAAAGCGATAGAACTAGAGGTCGAGAGATTAGAACTGGAACTAGAAAAACAGAAAGTGCGGAAGAGAGCCTTGCAGCGCAACGCGGCGCGAGTTAAGAAGGCTGAGTTTGAAATTTGGCACGAGGCGAACCAATTTGAAATCGACGCTAAATCGTTAAAAGAAGAACGAGACGCGTTGGAAACAAAACTAGAACGTGCATCTACACAATTAGATTTACTCAGGCGAACGAACGTATACAACGATGCCTTTCACATTTGGCACGACGGACCGTTTGGGACCATCAACGGATTCCGATTGGGTCGCACGTCCACGGTGCCGGTCGAATGGGACGAAATCAACGCCGCGTGGGGGATGGCCACCTTACTCTTACAATCGCTCGCTAATGCCATGAAAATTGAGTTTCGCTCGCACGCGTTGCGTCCAATGGGTTCGTTTCCTGCGGTGTGCGAAATCAACGCCAATACGAATATGGTTTCGAAGTGTTATGATTTGTTCGGTCCTGTGAACATCATGACCAGTCACAAGTACGATCGCGCCATTTGTGGCTTTCTCGCGTGTCTCGACGAACTCGGTAGGCATTTCGCGCAAAGAGACTTCGAGATGGGCGTTGAACCAGTGTTCCGGTACCCTTATTTGATCGAGGCGGATAAAGTAGACGGGAAGAAAGTTACGTTTACTTTCAATCGAGACGAAAAGTGGACGGCGGCATTGAAGTTGGTTTTAACTGATTTGAAAATGGCAGTCAGTTACGTCGCATCTCGTAACGGTTAGATTTTATATACATAATAGGAACCAATAGATGATATAGGTCAGCGCTGAACGTTGAGAATGTATATTATAGATAAAGCTGTATTTTATAATTGTATGTTTCATCCAGGAACAAGACCTGTTATATAGTAATTTTACAAAGAAACGCCTAATATTTGTTCATGTAAGCTTGTCTCGCGACGCGTTCGGCGTCGATGTCACTCAACGATTCTAAAAATTCTGGTAAGTCCGTTTTCGCTACTTGCACTACACTTCCTTCGAAACTTCCGTGTTTCGTGTGCGCTCTCACTTGCTCTGCCGCGCGTGCGTACGATTGCATGAAAAAGTTACCTCCGCTTTCTATCGAATCAGTCTGCGGCTTTTCCGTCACGCCGACAACCAAACAATAGTTCGGGTCAATCATAGACGGTCCGACGACAATTAACGGTCTGAGAACTTTCTTCACCTGTCTCAAAGCGTCTTGCAAAAACAACGCTAGGCGCAAAAGCGTCAACGGATGCTTAAACAAATCCACATCCGCGGGAGAACCGTGCTCGGTCAACGAAAAGTATCTCAATGAACCGAGCGTTTTAATCGCACCTTTATTCGACAAGGCAAACCCACCTTGACGGATGAGCGCGCGTTGCACTCGCATTGCTCGTTGTAATCCATTCGACGTCTCCTCCCAATTGCTTAAACTTAGAACCTTTGAAGCGGTCCAAAATGCCGCCGCTGAGGATTCCGGCGTGCCGTCGTCTTCCTCGCCTCCACCTCCCACACTTTTCCGTCTGTTATTGTTGCCTCTGATGTCCATATCGTTTTCGGTGTTGATATTCTCGTCGTTTTCCATTTCGTCGTCCTCGTCGTCATCCACGTCGTATCCTGTATAGTTCTCTAAAATAGCCGTCGCTGCGTACACTACGTCCATCGCTGACATTTTCACTTTAAATCCATGGTGGTACGTGAACGACCAGTATGTCAAATCGTGCAAACCGCCGTGCGATCCAGCGTGTTCTTTCAACTTTTCTCGCATTTGCTTCTCCATGTGCGGACTCATGTGAGAAAACTTCTGCTTCGCTTCTTGCAAGGACAACCCGCACGTTGCCAACAACGAATCCAACAAGTGAACACCGCTCTCTTTCCACGTTTGTAATCGAGTAACAACGTAGGGCGAATGCAGCATCGCGTCGTACAAGTTCCAATGTCTCATCATCTCAAACCTTAACTCCTCCACTTCAATAGAAATCTTCCGATCCTCAAATACCTTCACCATCGTTCCGTCTTCCAAAGCTCTCTCGGGGTGCATATTCTCGTTGACTGAATTCGATACTTGCGACATCAACTCGAAACAATACTGCTTATACGTCTCCTGACTCACTTTTTGGTGCGCTAACTGGTCGGTTAAACTCACAATTGCCAACCACAACAACAAATTCTTTTCTAAACCTTCTTTCTTCATGTCGAACGCCATATCGAACGCGCACAAACCAGCCGATCGACCGTAATACGATCCGCGTCGATAATATTCCAACCGTTCCGCTTGCCTTTTCTTTCTTCGTAACGCAACCGTTCTCGGCGATTCCGGCTGCTGAGCTTCTCTTTGTGATTGTCTCTCTCTTTGCCTTTCTAACTTGATTTGTCTGCGTCTCGCCGTTTCTTCTTCGTCATCGTCGTCGTCCGAGCTAAAATCTGACTCGTCTTCGTCCTCCTTGTCGTTCTCGTCGTCTTCGTCTGAGTCTGTATCCATCTCCGGAAAGTAATCTTCCCCTTCCTTGGAGTTGTCCCTGATCACGTACACGTCTTTATTATCCTCGGATACATTTTGTAACGATAACGGTCGGTGCGAATCCAACACGTACGCGCGGCAGTTCACTTTCAAATCCATCAACTCCCTCACGTCCTCGCAGCCTCCGCAGTTAATCAAAACAATCGCGCGATCTTGTTCGTCGTCCGGAATATCTTTCCCTCGCTTGCGCAACTCCTCGGTCCCGCTCACGGGGAACACGGAAAACGGAACGTTATCGGAATGGAACATTGATTTTAAGATTCGGTACGCGCACAAAGCGTCCACGTCCGCGGTGGAGACGTAGATTAATATCGGCGTTTGGTAGCCATCTCGGCGGATGATTTCGTAACAGTGGCGGTAGTTTTCACGTTCGACTAACATCTTCTAAACGCGTTGGTGTGTGATTAACTTCTCTCCCCCTCGGTGCGTGTGTATATTTCTACCGATGCGCGCGCTTGTTCTCTCTTTCTCTGCGTGTGTGTGAGTGTGTATCGCTCGCTATTTCGGGCGACTTCTGAAGTGGGTCGTGTGAAGTGCTGCGTTTGAATTTTGAATTTTGTTTAGGGTTTTCCCATTTTTTTAAAGGCGAAGGAAGGCGTTTGTACGAAAACAAGTGTTATCTTATATTTGTTTGAAGGTACCGAAAGATACCCGTGGTGGTGATGTTGGTCCTCGGCCAGGATGGGAATGTAATGATACTACTCTCGAAATAATCGTAGCATCGGCGTTGTCGTCGTCGTCGTCGAAGTGATGTGTCCTGCGGTAAAAAGAATATGAAACGAAAAAGCACTCGCGCGAGAAGAAAAAGACAGACAAAAGCGAAAACAAAACAAAAAAAACGAACGCCGAGAAGCCGCGCGTCCAGTCTCTCTCCGTATATATAACCACGCCGAAGCGCGCTCGCTTCGCGGTTCTCATCCATACCAGACGCGCGCTCTCTTGATTTCCTTTTTTTTCTCTTCTTTCTTTCTCTCTTTTTTCCTCTCTCTCTCCTTTCTTTCTTCCAACACGCAGACTCTGCGTGCTCCAACCTTTTCTTTCTCTCCGGCAAGACTATTGCTAAAAACTACTATAAAATACATCTCTCTCTCTCTCCCTTTTCCCATCCATCCATCCATCCCTCTTCTATTCATCGCGTGCACTCTCTACTACTCCTACATTACTTCTAGATATAACCGGCTGATTATTAGTGTGTTGTTGATGCGTTTATCTAAAGTTGAACCTCTTCAAAACCGATCTTTCCGCGTTAGCGGCATCCTTCGCCACCTTTTTCGAGTCCACGCTGCTCTCCGCGAAGCACTTCCAAAATCTCAACGTCTCATCCGCAGCCGCAGAAACCACCGTCGTTCCGTCCGGCGACTGCGCCATGTGCAATACTCTCGCCGTGTGGCCAGTAAACTCGGCAATCTTCGTCATCGTCGGGTACTTCCACAAGCACAACTGATTCTGCGAATACCCGTGGCTCGATAGCAACTCTCTCTCGTGCGTGTTCCACTGCAACGCGCACACCTGCGAGTGCGTGTCGACCGAGTTCGTCATCGCCCCGGTATTCGCGTTCCAAAACTTGATGCATCTATCCGCTGTACCGCCCCCAGACGCCAAAACATTCGCTTGCCACGGACACCACGCCAAAGCCTTCACCGCGGCTTGATGCGCGACCAACTTGTGTCTGTACGTCCCGTTCGACAACGACTGCGAGTCATAAATGTGCAACGCGTTGTCGTTGCCGCCCGAGGCTAGCTGCGTCCCGCTCGGCGACCATTTCAAGCCGCAAACCTCTTGCGAGTGGCACGTGAAAGTATTCGTGCAATGCTCACGAATTCTAACGTCGTGCGTCATCACCGTCGTATCTCTGGAACCAGTCGCCAACTGCGTCCCGTTCCACGCCAAAGCGCCAACTCTCGCTTCGTGGCCTTTCAACGTTCTCACTTTTCTCGCTCTCGACGCGTCCCAAATCTGCACCTCCGCGTTGTTCGTCCCCACGGCAATGTGCTTACCATCCGGAGCCCAGTTCACGGATGTCACATAATCCTCTTCGTCGTTTTCCACGTCCGTCTGCATCAACTGGTCAATCGCGCCCGTCCCGGCGTTCCACAAATACACCGTGCACCCTAAAGCGACGGCAATGGAATTCTGAGACGACCAATCGATCAAGTTCAAATAATAATCATCAACCAACTCTGGCGCGTCTAAAATCCTCTCCGGTGCCTGCGGGATGTGACGAAACTGTTTTTTCCCGCCCTTTGAAACTCCGATGTGATTCGAGGAGTACATCTCGCGCGCGGCGTTCTCCATGCCGCTCGGCGGCGCCGGCGCCTTTGATTTAAACGCTAAGATTTTCGAGTTCAAGTGATCACCATTTTCGTTTCCTCCGGTCGATACCGAATAGTTGGACGCTAATGATTTCTTATACGCCTCCTGGAGTGTGTTTGTTCGTTCGTTTTCAAAAAGAGTGATTTGGATTGTCGTCAGTTTTAAACATCTTTCTTTAGTTTTTTCTTGTGGGGTATGCGTGAACCCATTTTTTTTTAATTTGCAGAGAGCACTTTTCCCCTAAAACCAATCACAAATCTCTCATCAATCGAAAAGATAACTTTGTGAAGAAGAAGAAGAAGAGAACGGAACGCTTCTCTTCCACACCAAGGGAACGACGACGCGAAAGAAAACAACGAATTCCGACGAAGAGAGGAAGAAAAGATAGACATCGCGGAAGACGACAAAAGGACGAAAGTAAAACACAACAGAAAAAAAATCCATATCTAGAAATTTTCCCCATACCTTGCTCGGACTCGCGATTAACAACGAATCTGGTTGACTCGCACTGGACCCATCGCCATTGGTAGCGTTATTACCATTCGTGGATGAATCTAAAGCGTACCTGGCGACGTCCAAGTCAATCGCAGATCGGTTGGCGATGAATCTGTCCCGAGATGGCGTCGGTGGTTGCATGTTTGTGTGTGTGTGTGTGTGATTAGGTGAATTTGCGCGCGCGCGGCGTGTCAGCTTTAAAAAATGACGAATTTTTGAAAATTTTTTTTCTTCCCCCTTTTCAAAAAAAAAACTATTTTAGGGTTTTAACCTCCTAAACCCTAAACCCCAAATTAATGTATAGTAGGGGCGTCACTCACAAAAAGAAAGAAAGAACGAACTGCCCGGGAACGAACGAGCGCAAGATGATGACGACGACAACAACGCGAGGAGGCGCTCTGTTGTTGGCAACAACCGCGATGATAACGAGAAGAAACCCGTTGGAAACCAGCAGCGCGAGTAGTAGTTATAGTTACGGTAGTAGTGGCAGCAGCGGAAGAAGAAGCAGAACGAGTGGTAGAATTTTAACGCGACACCATCATCAGCGGCGCTTCGCCGCCGTCGCCGCGAATGCAACCAACAGAAACGGCAACAACACCGGCGTCGTGCGCTTAATACGCGTGGAAGACGACGACGACGACGACGAAAACGATGCAAACGAGAAAAAATCGAGCGGCAGCGGAAGTAGCAGCAGCAGCGACAGGAGAAGGTCGAGAAGACGAAACGCTTCTTCTTCTTCTTCTTCTTCTTCTTCTCGGCAAAAGGAGCAACAACGACTTCCGAAGGAATACGACAAAGTGGCGAATGCGGATTCGGCAGCCGCGGCGAAGGAAAAAATGTTTCAGATTTTACGCGACAGCGCGAGCTGGGATCCAGACGTGGAAAAATTGTTAGATGGGATCGACGCGAACGATCCAGACGCGATAGAAGAAGCGATACGAAAACGGTTCGAGGAAAAGAAGAGCGGAGTGTATAAACCGCTGAACGAAGACGGGGACGAAGGTTCGAGCGAGAGCGGCGGTTCGCAAACTCCGACGTTGGTGTTCTTCAGGCAAGTGCAGACGCAAAATTTATGGGTCTGGATGGAAGCGAGAAATACCATAGAGGATAAAGAGAAGGAGTTCTTCGACGAGGCGATCAAATCGTGGTTCGTGGTAGGAAAGTTAGGCGGGTACAACGTGGAAAATCAGCAGTGTCTGGAAAGCGCTTCGGTGCTGAACGATACCATCAGTCATTTGGATTACGACGTCGCTCGATCACACGACAGAACGAGCGCGTCCTTATTTCACGCGATCGGAGAGGTTGAGTACAGAGGTAAATGGGCGAGAGTTTGGATGGATTTGGGCACGGCAGATGAGATGGCGATAGATGTGCTCATTAACTCTTTAATCACCTTGAGCAGAGAGTACGTGGGAATAAAACAAATCGTCATCGGCGGCGATAACGAAAACGGCTGGGGCACGGAAGATTCCGGGTACGGGCAAGAACAAGGGAAACAATTTGAAGATTTCGACCCGGCGTTTGATGAGATGTTTGGCGATATGCGAGGGATGCGAGGGAAACCGAACGCGGAAGATTCGAACTGGATGAGTCGATGATGATGTTAGGAGGAGGAGCGATTCGGGAAATAATATTTGCGCGCTGATGAATCGTCGAATGATTGTATAAGTAATGATATATTGTACTCGATAATAATTAATACTGTTAATGAAAACAAATCGCTAAAGTGTTTCGATCGGTCTCTCTCTCTCTCTCACACACACACACTTTCTTTCTCTCTAAAATATTTATGGTAACAACGAAATTTACAACCGGCGCGTTATAAAGAATTTTACGCCGAGGAAGTCTGCGCCAAAAATTGCAACCTCGTGACTGGATACTCGCTCTCTTTCACTTTCAATCCTCGCACGCCAAACTTCACTTCGTTCCAACTCAAATTCTTAATCTCGTCTTTTAACTCATCTTTCGGTAACGGGATGCCTTTCTTGCGCATCTCTTCCAGCGGTAACGCTCGTTTACACTTCGCGAACTGGTAGGAGCCTTCGTTTTCGTCTTTGCCTTTGCCCTTCACCCAGGATAACTGATACCGCTCATCTTTCGTTTCCAAATACAGCGTATCTCTGCGTAACCTCGCGGAAGTCCACTGCGATTTCTTGAATCCTTTGTCAGCTATCGCTGCCATGGAATACTTCATCCACGGTTCGTTGCACAAGTTGTATAAAACGGTCACTTCTCTTATCATCCTTTTCTTCCTGGCGACGTTGACGTTGGCGTTGGACGCCGCTCGCGTCCTCTGAGCGCGTTCCTTATCTTCAGGTACGAACGTCGGAACTACCATATACCTCAACGATTCTGGCGCCGTTGGCATCAACTCGATAGTTTGTTGATTCACAGTCATAGCCACCGCAGATTCTACCACCATCCCGAAATCATCGGCGTTGATTATTTGACCGTTTGACGTATGCAAAACGCCGTTGCTCAGCGGATCCGCCGCGCTCGCGGCGACGCCACCTACCCCGCCTTCCGCATTCTCACCTTCTCCGCCTTCCATCGTTTCTCCCTCTTTCACATCCGCTGGTGTACCCGCCGCCCCCGCTGCCGCCGGCGCCGGCGCCGCGACCAACTTTTCTCCTCCAATCGTCTTCTTCTTCGCGAACCCGCTCTTCCCCCACGCTCGGCTTCGAATGCCGTTCCTGCTCGAACTTCGAAACTCATCCGACACGTCGTCCACTCTTCTCACTCTGGCGCGAATCTCATACAAACTCGGCGGTACTTGTAAACTCGGCACGTAAAAACCGCAGTGCATCAATACCGCGACCACGTCCGAATCCGACGTGTACACGTCCGTCCCCCAAAGTTGGTGCCCTCTGACTTGTCGATTGGTCGAAACCGTGCATTCCGCCGGTATGCGCACTTCAAAAACGTCGCTTTCCCGGTTGTTCGAATCCGCGAAATACTTGGTCAGAATCTCGCCTATTCGGTAGTGGATGATTTTCGCAGGTTGTT
>Ga0255766_10004376_pt1 | contig 12002 bp, 9 predicted proteins | sample 071ome_23_FD_179966 | JGI IMG/M metagenome (GOLD analysis project Ga0255766, IMG submission 179966) | Coastal salt marsh microbial communities from the Groves Creek Marsh, Skidaway Island, Georgia - 071403BT metaG (version 2) | ecosystem: Environmental > Aquatic > Marine > Intertidal zone > Salt... | reverse complement strand
CTCCGGCAATTGTTTTGCGATATTCAACCGTGCCTCTCTTGTCATCGATTGGTTTACAGGCATCTTTGGCGATAGCGACAAGCTTTTCAATCAAGTCGTTGTTCGGCTCTTTTCCGACACACAGGTCTTCTAGGCCAGACAAAACTACTTGGGTTGGTGCGACAGCACCAAGGGCGATTCGAATGGCAGCTATTTTCCCAGATGTATCCAGAGACAGTGCGACTCCTGCACCGACAACAGCAATATCCATCTCTGTTCTCGGTATCAGTCTTAAGTATGCGTCTCCAGATTTGTTCGCGCTTAAGGGCAATCTGAAACCAACAATAAATTCGCCTTGTTTCAAAGAAGTTTTACCTGGGGACTGAACGATCGATTCGACTGGCACTTCCCGCTCACCGCTTTCACCGGAAATGACACAGGTTGTACGCGCTGCGATAAGCGCTGGCACGCTATCAGCTGCGGGTGACGCGTTACATAGATTTCCGCCAAGTGAGGCACGTCCTTGAATTTGAGTTGAGCCGATGAGCGATAGCGCCTCTACAACGCCAGGCCAATCTTTTGCAAAATCCGCGTGCTCTGAGATTTCGGCACAGGGTGTGGCTGCGCCAATCCACCAACTGTCACCCGTTTTTTCAATTGATCGGATGCGAGGAACGTTCTTGATATCAACCACGGTTTGCGGAACACTCATCCGCGTTTTTAGTTTGACAAGTAAGTCTGTTCCACCTGCGAGCGCGAAAGCTCCTTCTTTTGATAGGGCTTGGCTGACTTTTTGAGCCGAATTAGGGGCGACGTAGTCCATTATTAATGATTCCTCTAGTTGAGCGGCCTTTGATGGAAGGCTCTAATTTTGCTGAGTGCTTCGCGCGATTGACACAGACTGTGAGCCGCTCGGCAAAACACCCTTTAGCACGCAACAAATATATAAAGAATAAGTGACTTAGTCTACCTCAACGAGCGTGGAGAAAGCGATTCCCCGCCCTAGCCCGCTTACAGCTCGATTCGGGTACCTAATTCGACGACTCTATTCGCAGGGAGATTAAAAAAGCTGACGGCACTTGAGGAGTTCCGCGACATGAGGGCGAATAATTTTTCTCGCCATAACGCCATGTCTTTTCCTAGTTTTGGTACAAGTGTTTGTCGAGATAGAAAATACGAGGTCTCCATAGGATTCAGATCAATCCCTTTCTCGTGCCCTAGGCGAAGCGCTGCGGGTATATCGGGCTGGTCCTTGAACCCATAACGCACCACGACCTTGTAGAAATCCTCTGTGATCGCCTCTACTTCGAGTCGTTCTTGCGTGGCGACGTGAGGTATTTCTTCGGTTGACACGTTTAGTAGTATGACGCGCTCGTGGAGCACTTTATTGTGGTTGAGATTATGCAGCAGAGCATGTGGCACTGCGTTTGGAGACGTCGTCATGAATACAGCAGTGCCGCTCACTCGCTGAGGAGGATAGCTCGCGAGGCTCTTTAAAAACGGACCGATTTCGAGTGAATCTGGAGCAAGTTCTTTTGCTAAGGCTTGGCGGCCTCGATACCAGGTAGTGAAAAAAATAAATAGCACTAACCCGATGGTGAAAGGGAACCAACCACCATGGATAACTTTCACTGAATTCGCCGAGAATAAAATGAGATCAAAGACGAGGAAAATCAGTGCGATCGGTATGGCATACCACCGACGCCAACCCCACAAGTGGGTGACAACAAAATACGCCATGACGGTATCGATAGTCATCATTCCAGTGACGGCTACACCATACGCGCTGGCTAGATTACTGGAGGATCCAAAAGAGAGAATGAGCAAAAGGACTGCCGCTAGAAGAGTCCAATTGATCCAGGGCATATAAATCTGACCAATCTCACTTTCTGAGGTATGAAACACATCCAGTCTGGGGCAGTAACCTAGCTGGATTGCTTGACGCGTCAGTGAGTAGGTGCCCGAGATGACCGCTTGAGACGCAACGACCGTTGCCACGGTCGTCATGCAAATGAGTGGATAGAGACCCCATGATGGGACCATATTGAAAAATGGGTGAGAGATGGTCTCGGGTGATGAGATGATCAATGCACCTTGGCCAAAATAATTTAGTAGCAAATTTGGCCAGACCCATAGACTCCAAGCGAAGCGTATGGGTTTGCGGCCGAAATGGCCCATGTCAGTGTAGATACCCTCTGTACCCGTCACCGCGAGCGCAATCGCACCAATAGCCAAGAACCCGAAGATTTTATTCTCAACGAAGAAACCCACAGCGTACGCTGGGTTGATAGCCCGAAGCACGGATGGATCCAAAATTAAATTTGTGATTCCAAGCACACCCAGTACACCAAACCATATGACGGTGACCGGGCCAAAGAGCGCACCAACGCCGCCAGTTCCCTTTTGTTGCAACATGAATAATAAGATGACGATCACGATCGTGATGGGTATCACGTAGGGCTCTAGAGCCGGAGTCGCCACGCCAAGCCCCTCCACGGCTGACAGCACGGAAATAGCTGGCGTGATAATCCCATCGCCATAGAACAGCGCTGCTCCAAATAATCCGAGTGTGATTAGCAAGAACCGTTTTCGAGGTTTCTTTTCTGTTGCCTTTAGAACTAGGGCAAGCAGTGCCATCATGCCACCCTCGCCACGATTGTCCGCTTTGAGCATGAAGAAGACGTATTTCGCTGCAACGATGAGTGCTAATGCCCAGAATATGAGTGAAAGGCAACCTAGGATGTTATCCGTTGATGGCTCGATCCCGTAGCGTGGGCTAAATACTTCTCTGACTGTGTAAATTGGACTCGTTCCGATATCCCCAAAGACAACGCCAATGGCTGCAATGGTTAGGGCAGCGATACTTTGTTTTTGAGTCCCTTGCACGTTAGTATTCATCCGAGAGAATAAAGGCTGGCGGAGCTGGATCTTAAAGTTTTATTACCAAAAATAAAATCTCACTCCCAACGGAGTAAGTTGTCATCGATAACCATGCTGTGTCGCAGCATATTATACCCATGGCAGTCAGATGACTGATTAACTGTGTAAAACTTGGGTCAGTTGCCAGAGCCTACAATTGAATTCCCCGATAGATAAACTCAAGAGTTACGATGTCGCCCGAGATCAAACCTCAATCTAAGCTAACGAAAAATCAGGAAATCGGCACACCAGCGAATCGTGAGAAATTTCGTCAGCTTGGTATTCATTGCTGGGAAGACTTGCTTTTATTTTTTCCGTTGCGGTATGAGGACGAAACGAAAATATGGAGGCTTCGCGACGCGCCAGAGCGGGGTTTGATTCAAGTCGACGTCGATGTGATTGACGCAAAAGTTGAATTTAAACCAAGAAGGCAGCTCGTTATTTTTGCCGAGGATGAGACGGAGGAACTGGTGTTGCGTTTTTTCCATTTTTATCCGAATCAGCAAAGAATGTTGTCCAGCGGTGCACGCCTCAGAGTGGTCGGTGAGATCAAAAGGAATCGTTCAGGCCGGCGAGAGATGGTTCATCCGAGATTTAAGCTTCGTTCGGATACCGACCAACTGCCAACAACACTGACCCCCATTTATTCGACAACCAAGGGACTTACTCAACCGGTCATTCGAAAAGCAGTTGATCAAGCGGTTCGACTTGTCGGGACAATAGAGACCATCCCCGAAGACCATTTATCGGATATGGGGTTGTTGCAGCTTAGTGACGTAGTCAGGAATTTGCATTTCCCGCCGGCACACATTGATATCGCCGAATTGTCTGACCCAACGAGTAAAACACTGGAGCGCGTACATTTTGACGAACTGCTCGCACAACAGCTAGTGATGAGGAAGAATTACGAGAAAAGATCAATGCATATTGCTCCCTCGATGGGGCGCAGCAAGGTGCTCATCTCCAAATTTCTCGAATCCCTCGAATTCGACTTAACGCCATCCCAAAAAAAAGTAATGGGGGAAATAGAGGTTGATTTAGAAAAGCGATCACCAATGCGGCGTTTGCTCCAAGGAGATGTTGGGAGTGGTAAGACGGTGCTCGCCGGTATCGCTGCGCTACAAGCGCTTGAAGCTGGCTTTCAAGTTGCCTTAATGGTCCCGACAGAAATTCTATCCGAGCAACATTTCTCGAAGATCGAGAGTTGGATGACAGGACTTGGGATCGACGTGGTGCGGCTAACAGGTTCAATATCCAAGAGTGAGCGCGAGAAAGCAGTGAGCGACATCAAGGCGGGTTTAGCTCAGTTTGTGATCGGCACGCACGCATTATTTCAAGAGCATGTGCACTTCAAGAAATTGGGGCTCGTGATTATCGATGAGCAGCATCGATTTGGCGTCAAACAGCGGTTGGCGTTGTTGGATAAAGGAGAGGGGGGATTGATGCAAGCACATCAGTTGATGATGAGTGCTACTCCTATTCCACGCTCGTTAGCGATGAGTTTTTTCGGTGATTTGGATGTGTCCTCGATTGACGAGTTGCCACCGGGGCGAACCCCGGTCACGACGAAACTTGTCAGCAACTCAAGGCGTGATGAGGTGTTCTCCAGGATCAGGGAGTCATGTCAGAGTGGTCAGCAAGCTTACTGGGTTTGCCCATTGATTGACGAGTCTGAGTCGTTGCAACTAGAGACGGCGCTGAAAACGTTTGAAAGGATGAGCCAGCAGTTTCCTGATCTACGGGTTGGTTTGGTTCATGGTCGACTGAAGGGCGCTGAAAAAGCAACGGTGATGGATTCATTTTCAAAAGGGGACCTTGATTTATTGGTTGCAACAACTGTGATTGAGGTGGGCGTTGATGTGCCGAATGCGACCGTGATGGTGATTGAGCATGCGGAGCGAATGGGCTTGTCTCAGTTACACCAGCTCAGAGGCCGTGTTGGCAGGGGAACAGCTTCGAGCTCTTGTATATTGCTGTTTGATCCAAAATTGACGGACTTAGCAAAAGAGCGTTTGAAAATTATTTATGAATCTGCTGATGGATTCAAAGTGGCGCAGGAGGATTTACGTTTGCGCGGACCAGGTGAAGTGCTCGGGGCGCGACAATCTGGAGTGCCAATGCTTCGTTATGCCGACATCGAGAGGGATGTGTCACTTTTAAATATGGCAAAAAAATTTGCGCCGATCTTTCTAGAGGGTTATCCCGAGCAGGCAGAGCGTCATATTGATCTTTGGTATGGCTCAAAGGAAAAATACACAGAGGTTTGATTTGGGTATTAAGAAAATAACAATTGCTAAGCTTGGCGCATATTCGAGACTTGTGCGGCTCGATAAACCAATTGGAACGCTCTTACTTCTATGGCCTACGCTTTGGGCGATTTGGATTGCCTCTAATGGGGTCGTTGACCTGCATGTCTTAGTCGTATTTGTGTTGGGTACATTTCTCATGCGTTCTGCAGGTTGCGCTGCGAACGATATTGCCGATCGAGAGTTTGACCCCTTTGTATCACGCACAAAGGATCGGCCATTGGCCTCCGGAGAAATTAGTACTCGCGAGGCTCTTCTTGTCGCGCTGATGCTCTCATTGGCGTCATTTGCATTGGTGCTCACGCTAAACGCATTGACTGTAGCCTTGTCGTTCTTAGCGCTATTTCTCGCGATAAGTTATCCGTACACGAAGCGTTTTCTGTCAATTCCCCAAGCTTATTTAGGTGTTGCATTTGGCTTTGGTATTCCGATGGCCTGGGCCGCGACCCGTAACGAAATAACCGGGATTACAGCGCTTGTGTTAATGGCTAACGTCTTTTGGGCTATCGCTTACGATACCGAATACGCGATGGTTGACCGAGACGATGACATGAATATAGGTATCAGAACTTCGGCAATCTTATTCGGATCATGGGACATTGCGGGTGTCTTCATGTTTCATGCTGCATTTCTGTTCATGTTGGCTGGAGTCGGGATACTTCTCGGTTACGGGATGGTCTATTACTTGGGGTTGTTCGGCGCGGCGATATTGATCGCGTTTCAATACCCAATGATTAAAGCCCGCGATCGCGAGGGGTGTTTTCGAGCGTTTTTACACAACAACTGGGTGGGCGGCGTTATATTCCTGGGTATTTTTTTAGAGCTGTTTTAGATGTTGTGTGTAAGGTTTGACTGTATAATCCGTTCTCGCAGGTGCATTGTTGTAAACACGAATGTTGACCGAACGTTTTATAGCGAATGTGGTCGCAAAAGTAGGTGATACAGATAGAGAAGGAAATTACATGAAGAAAGCTGTTTTATCGTTTTTCGTTGCTCTTGGCCTTGGTTTCGTCACGCTTGCGCAGGCGCAAGACGCTGCTGAGTTAGCGAAGGCCAAGAACTGCCTGAGCTGTCATGCCATTGACAAAAAATTAGTTGGCCCAGCTTACAAAAGCATTGCGCAAGCTATTGCTGCTGGTAAGGACCCAAAGGGTAAAGCGATTGACGTAGCTCGCGTTACTAATTCAATTATTAAAGGCAGTATGGGTCAGTGGGGACCAATCCCTATGCCACCAAATACCGCTGTCAGTGCTGAGGAAGCCAAGATCCTCGCGGAGTGGATTGCGTCTCTTAAGTAACTCATGACATTTCGAAAAAGCCGGCCCAAGCCGGCTTTTTTTGTCTCTGCTGTTTCTGTGCGTTGACCTCAAATTGACAATCTAGGGTGCGCTGCTAAGATTGAATCGGTGAGGCTTCTCGTTTATAGAGAGCAGCTGATTAACGAACTCGGGAGAAGAGATGTTACTTAAACGCGTAATCACGATGGCGCTTTTTGGTTTGATGTTGGTTGGGTGTGGTCAGAGTGAACAGTCCGAGGACGGAGCGCGAATTGTACGCATTGGGCACGTTGGGCCGTTGACTGGACCGATATCTCACCTCGGTAAAGATAATGAGCGAGGCGCGTTACTGGCAATCGAGGAGGCCAATCAAGCAAATGTCGTCATCGCCGGCGAGCGTATTCGGTTTGAGTTAATTTCCGAAGATGATGAGGCGAACCCACAAAAAGGAACAGTCGTTGCTCAAAAACTAGTGGATTCTGAGGTGGTTGGTGTTGTGGGCCACCTAAATTCAGGTACGACGATTCCAGCGTCAAAGATTTATTACGATTCGGGTATCCCTCAGATTTCTCCCTCGGCGACGGCCATTATGTATACCCATCAAGATTACGAGACAGCCTATCGCGTGATGGCTAACGATGAGCAACAGGGCAAGGTGCTTGGAGACTATGCGGTTGACACACTGGGTGCAAAAGGAATTGCGGTCATTGATGATCGTAGTGCGTACGGCAAGGGTTTAGCAGATGAATTTCAGGCGGCTGCTGAGGCAGCCGGAGCGACAATATTGACACGCGAATTTACGGATATTGCGAAAACCGACTTTACGGCGATATTGACCAAAATTAAAGGCCTCAATCCAGATGTAATTTTCTATGGGGGCATGGACTCTCAGGCTGGTCCGATGATGAAGCAGATCAGCAATTTAGGCATCAAGGCCATCTATTTAAGTGGCGATGGTACTCAGACAAAACAATTTCTTGTTCTCGCTGGCGACGAAGGTAACGGTGTTTATGCGTCGTCCCCCGGGTTGCCGCTTGATCAAATGGCTGGCGGACCAGGGTTTCGCGAAAAATTCAAACAAACGTATCACGAAGATATACAAATTTATGCGCCATACGCATATGACGCGACGAACGTCATGATTGATGCGATGGTTCGCGCTGATTCGGTTGACCCAGAAGTCTACTTACCCTCGTTGAAATCAACGGATTATCAGGGTGTGACCGGACGAATTCGTTTTGATGAACGAGGAGATCTTCAAGGCGGTAGCATCAGCCTATACCGTGCGAGTGACGGTGAATGGGAATATATTGAGACGGTTGGGGGCGGCAGTTAATTCCTCGGGGTGCATTCCTTGTCTCAGAGCGTTCGCTTAGCTTGTTAGGCAGCTGACACGATGGATATATTTGCGCAGCAAGTAATCAATGGTTTGGTTCTTGGCAGTGTCTATGCGCTCGTGGCCCTTGGATACACCATGGTGTATGGCATCTTAGGACTCATCAACTTTGCTCACGGTGAGGTTGTCATGATTGGAGCGATGGTCGCTCTTGCCGCTGTTTCAATGCTGATGACAGCGGCGCCAGAAATGAGTCCCTTATTGATGATTGCAGTGGCAGCGATAGTGTCGATCATCACCTGTATGGTTCTCGCTTTTTCAATTGAGCGGCTTGCTTATCGACCCCTTAGAAATGCGCCTCGGCTCGCACCGCTCATCACCGCGATAGGTATCTCGATTTTGTTGCAGAACATCGCCATGATTATTTGGGGACGAAAATATAAAACCGTTCCGGAGTTATTCGAGTTTGATACGCACATTATTTTTGGTGCCAATATCACGGACCTTCAAGTCATTATTATCGGCGTTTCTACCATCCTTATGACGTTACTTTTGTTGGTTGTTAACTTCACCAAATTGGGCCGAGCGATGCGCGCCACATCGGAGAGTCAAAAGGTTGCGGGGCTAATGGGGATCAATATCAACAAAATTATTTCTGCGACATTTATGATCGGCGCTGGACTTGGCGCGATTGCGGGAATTTTGGTCGCTGGCAATTATAGTGTCGCGCACTACTCGATGGGATTTATGTTGGGGCTCAAGGCGTTTACGGCGGCGGTACTTGGTGGCATTGGAAATTTAGGTGGCGCAGTACTCGGAGGTCTACTACTGGGTTTAATTGAGAGCATTGGAGCTGGCTATATCGGTCAATTGACCGGAGGATTTTTGGGTAGTCACTATCAGGATGTTTTCGCTTTTGTCGTGCTCATTGTTGTGTTGGTATTCAGACCTACCGGCATTATGGGTGAGCGGGTCGCGGAGAGGGCGTGATGTTTTTGATCGAGCGTGCCCGTGTCATGATCGCGGATAACAGAAAACTCTTGTGGTTGGGTTATGCATTATTACTTGCCGCACTCGTGCTTCTGCCTTTTTTGCTCAGCGGTACGGTTGGTCGAACTTGGGTCCGGATTCTCGATTTCGCACTCATTTACGCCATGCTTGCTCTTGGGCTCAATATCGTTGTTGGGTTTGCGGGACTCCTAGACCTTGGCTACATTGCGTTTTACGCGGTGGGTGCCTACGCATGGGCTTTGTTGGCGTCACCTCAATTTGATCTTCATTTGCCTTTTTGGGCGATCCTTCCGATTGGAGCAGGTGTCGCTGCCTTATTTGGTGTATTGCTCGGGGCGCCAACTTTGAGGTTGAGAGGGGATTACTTGGCAATCGTGACGCTAGGCTTCGGTGAGATCATCCGTATTTTTCTGAATAATCTTGATCACCCGGTTAATGTCACCAATGGTCCGATTGGTATTAATAAAGTCGACCCTATATCTGTTGGAGGAGCTGACCTCACGAGAACCCATGAATTTTTAGGCATCGATTTTTCTGGGGTCCACATCTACTACTACGTGTTGGTCCTGATCTTGTTGGCGACAATTGTGACTTGTGTGCGCCTCGAGAGGTCAAGAATTGGGAGAGCTTGGGTCGCGATACGAGAGGACGAATTGGCAGCCCAGGCGATGGGAATTAATACGAGAAATGTCAAGTTGCTCGCGTTTGCGTTGGGTGCAACGTTTGGCGGTGTTGCAGGTGGATTATTCGCAAGCTTACAAGGTTTCGTAAGCCCGGAGAGTTTCGTCTTACTTGAATCGATTATGGTGTTGTGCATGGTTGTTCTTGGCGGCATGGGACACGTTTATGGCGTGTTACTCGGAGCACTCTTGCTCACCGTGTTACCGGAGGTGCTCAGGTCAAGCGCGTCGCCAATCCAAAAAGCGCTTTTTGGTGACGTGTACATTGATCCTGAGGCGCTGCGCATGTTGTTATTCGGGCTTGCGTTAATTCTTGTGATGCTGGTAAGGCCCACTGGCTTATGGCCAGCGTCCTCTCGTCGAGTGTCGAGTAGAGCACAGACCAATAAGTGAGCCAAGCGTCGATGAGCCTATTACGTCTTAATTCGGTCAGTAAGGTATTCGGTGGTGTTCAAGCTTTAACTGATGTGAGCTTAGAAATCCGAGAGGGAGAAATATATGGTCTCATTGGGCCGAATGGGGCAGGTAAGACCACACTATTTAACGTATTGACGGGTGTTTACACACCGACTGGTGGCGACATTACGTTTGACCGTGAATCGTTGATTGGCCAGAAGCCGCATCAGATCGCGGCTACGGGAATCGCTAGAACATTTCAAAATATTCGTCTATTTCAGAGCATGACAGCACTTGAGAATGTCATGGTTGGAATGCACTCAAAAAGCTTAACTGGCCCGCTGGGGGCTATTTTTAAAACGAAGTCTTCACTAGCCGAAGAAAATAATATTCGATCGAAATCTTTTGAATGGTTGGGCTACGTCGGAATAGATACTGAGGCGGACACGGTATCCAGCAATTTGTCATACGGAGATCAGCGTCGCTTGGAGATAGCACGAGCACTAGCGACTCAACCCAGGTTGCTCGCACTTGACGAACCGGCTGCAGGAATGAACGCGTCGGAAACAGGCGAGCTAAAAGTGCTGATACAAAAAATTCGGGACGATGGTATCTCTGTTCTGTTGATTGAGCATGATGTTAAATTAATCATGAATCTATGTGATCGAGTGGCCGTTCTGGATTACGGTCAGAAGATTGCTGAGGGGTATCCAGCTGATGTCAGGAGAAACCCGAAAGTCATACAAGCATACCTTGGCGGTGACTTGCCATGAGTTTTTTTAGCATTCAGTCACTAACGGTTTCCTACGGTGGAATACGAGCCGTCCGTGGACTCAATATCAGCCTCGATAAAGGGGAGACTGTCGCTTTGATTGGCGCAAACGGCGCAGGTAAGACGTCGACGCTAAATGCGTTACTGGGGTTAATTTCTCATGGTGGGACCATTAATTTGGGCGGTGATGAGCTAGGTTCATTAGCTGTTCACGAGCGGGTTTCGTTAGGACTTTCCCTTGTGCCCGAAGGCCGAGGTGTATTTGGTCGCCTCACTGTTGAGGAGAATCTACTCATGGGTTCTTATCTTGGCACTGACAAAAAACAAGAGTTGAAAGACCTAGGTGAGGTATTCGATTTATTTCCGCGATTAAGGGAACGTCGTCATCAAACAGGTGGGACGCTTTCTGGTGGTGAGCAGCAAATGTTGGCGATCGGTCGGGCATTAATGGGTCGCCCCAAGGTTTTGCTGCTTGACGAGCCATCGATGGGACTCGCTCCACTCATGGTTGAAAAGATTTTCGAAGTGATACGAGAGATTTCAAAATCTGGAGTGACAACACTGCTTGTTGAGCAAAATGCACGTTTGGCTCTCGAGTCAAGTCAGCGCGCGTATGTAATGGAAAGTGGTGAAATCACAATGAACGACGAATCGCAAGTTTTGATTCGAAGCCCTAAAATTCGCACGTCCTATTTGGGTGAGGACTGACGGCTCCGTAGCTCGTTAAACATCTTTGAGCTGGCTATCCAGTCAGTTCTTAAGCCCAATCTTTGCCCGTTAAAAACACGTCGTATAAACGAGATTCAGCTGTCCCAGCCTCAGGGCTCCAGTCATAGCGCCACGTTACGTTTGGTGGCATCGACATCAGGATAGACTCAGTGCGACCGCCTGATTGAAGTCCAAACAGCGTTCCTCTGTCGAACACTAAATTGAATTCAACATAACGGCCGCGTCGATAGGCTTGAAAGTTTCGCTCGCGATCACCGTATTCCGTGTCTTTTCGTTTTTGTGCAATCGGTAAATAAGCATCGATGAAATGATCACCAACACTGCGTGTGATACCGAAGCAGGTATCAAAATTGGGAGACGATAGATCATCGAAAAATATCCCGCCAATTCCTCGGGGTTCGTTCCGGTGTTTGAGATAAAAGTATTTGTCACACCATTGTTTAAATTTTGGAAATAACGACGCGTCAAACCCATCAAGCGCTTGCTTACACGTTTGATGAAAGTGGACGCAATCGTCTTCAAACCCATAATAGGGTGTCAAATCCATGCCGCCACCAAACCACCAAACGGGGGCCTCTCCACTTTTTACTGCACAGA
>Ga0255766_10004372_pt1 | contig 12008 bp, 3 predicted proteins | sample 071ome_23_FD_179966 | JGI IMG/M metagenome (GOLD analysis project Ga0255766, IMG submission 179966) | Coastal salt marsh microbial communities from the Groves Creek Marsh, Skidaway Island, Georgia - 071403BT metaG (version 2) | ecosystem: Environmental > Aquatic > Marine > Intertidal zone > Salt... | reverse complement strand
GTCATGATAACAACGGAGATCATTTCTCCATTACTCATCGCACCATCAAGAGTATTAGTAGCACTTAGTCTGATATTTGGTGTAGATGTTGTAGTTTCTTGAGTTGTGAACAAATAAGCATTTCCAAGTTCCAAATTAATATTTGGATTAGCTGATAGTGTTCCTCCGAGAACATAACACCTTTCAATAAGGGATCCTTGAAATTTAATAGATCCAGCATTATTGATGCGAAGTCTTTCTGTTGGTGTGTTACCTGTTTGAAATACTATAGCACTAGCAGCTTTAGATCTGATACCAAGAGTGGAACCACTAAAAATCATATGATCGCCATTAGTTCCCCTATCAGAATCACCAAAACGAATACCATTATAACCACTAGCATTTGGATTATGGATGAATAAAGTATTTTCCGATGCCTGATTCCTGTAAATTTCTAATGGTGACTGTGGAACAGTTCCGCTAGCAAGACCAATTCCAACATTACCAGAAGTAACATTAAGACCAATATTAGTTTCCCATGCTGCGGCAGCATTACTATAAGTAATAGTCTTATCAGTTGTAGCTTTCAATGTGATACCACCACCATCAGCTAAGGCATCTGTCGGAGCAGCAGTATCAGCAAGGGTGATATTCTTATCCTTAATCTCAAGGTTTGTTGTATCAATAACAGTTGTAGTACCTGAGATATCAAGATTTCCTTGGATATAAAGATCTTTCCAAACGATGATTCTTTCAGCAGCATCAGTTGTCTGGAACTGAATATATGGGTTTGATCCTTCTTTGATCGTCAAGGAATTTGTAAGATTATCCTTGATCGCAATGTTTGTTCCTGAGTTCGAAAGATTTACATTCTCCTTTACATTCAGAGAGTTATTGATAACTGTTTCACCAGCACCATTTGATGCACCTATTCGAACATCATTATTGTTGATTAAAAGATCAAAAGTATTTTGACTAGAAAGAATCTCACCACCATTAACATTAAGGTCACCGAATAGAATAGTATCATCACTTCTGATTGTAAAATTACTATTACTACCAACACCACCGCCCAGGGCAACACCCATGTAAATATCTTCTGCTGCACCAAATGCACTTACTTGTGTTGCTACTGTATCGAAAACATTAATCGATGTTTGAGTTCCGACAATTGTTGGGTTTCTGATCGTTAAAGTTCCTGTTACATCACCAATTCTGATTGAAGTACCAGCACCAAATGCTTCTACTGTTGTGGCATAATCATCAAACAGATCTACAGTAGTCTGAGTATTTGGAACTAAAACATTTCCACTGTTAATTGTAAGATTTCCTACGACAGTAGCATTTTCATCAACTGTTAGTGTATCAATAGATGCAGTGCCATCAATCCATAGATTGTTCCACTGTTTTGCTAAACTACCTAAGTTATAATTTGCTGTAGAATCTGGAACAATACTTGACTGAACATCAGCGTTGAAAACAATGTTATCAGTATCAAGATCACCGAAGGTTAGAGTTCCTCCTGATCCAGAACCAGCTCTAAATGTAATATCCCCATCTACCTCAAGATCGCCAGTAATGGCAAGACTTGTAGTTAATCCTAGTTTTGTAGCGTCTACTTTATAAAATCCCTGACCAGCATCCCAAAATAAACTTGGGGATGCCAATGTCCCATCATCCATTCCAATCGTCTGGTTGGATAAATCAACATCTCCAGTGATAACTTCATTGATCGCTGTAACCAATACTGGAGTTGGTGTGAGCAGTAATGAAGCATCACCAATGTCAGCACCGATGAGATTAATCATCTGGCGCTGCTGTTCAAATGTAAAACTGACGAGGACTTCTCTAATTGCCATTGGTAAGTTGCTTTAATAATTGCTTGATTTCATCAAGTTCTTGCTTCAAATTATTTATCTCAGAAACCATCCCATCTCGGTTTGCTTTTGCCTTCATGTAACGCTCATATTCAGAACGATTAGTATTGATCACAGCGCCACTGTTAGCATCACGATATAAGTTGCTGTGACCTTCTACTTTAATCTTATCCATTATGAATGAGCAATCACACGCAGGTCTTCAAGTCTAGGAGCAAGTGCTGGATTACTTCCAACAAATACAACCTTAATAGCAAATGATGTGAATGGTTTCAGATTGTCTGCGCTGTATGAGTATTCAAGGTATGATCCAAGATCTTCTACTGAAGGTGAAAGTGACTTCAGGTTGCTTGGAATAATATTAGAATCATTATCGGAAAGACCAGTGCCGTTGAAGTATTCCCATGAAATATTGTTGAAGTCTTCAGTACTTCCATCAGGTCTTACCTTATAAAGAATCTTCATGTTCTTGTTGTCAAAGAGGTTCGCAGTAATCTTACAATCAAGGGCAGTTGCTGGTGTTTCCAGAGTAACTTCCTTGGTCAGATACTTAGAAGCAGAAGAACTATTGAAGGAATCTTCATCAACATACAGGAAACCTTTCGATCCAGTAATGGCACTAATCGTTCTGGATGTTACTGGTGAAGTTCCTGTGTTGCTATCATCAATTACATCCCCGACCTCGAAAAGATCCTGAGTGGTCATCTTAACTTTCAGGGATCCTGTGCCAGAGTCCCAACCAATAACAATTCCGCTCTTGGTTGTGATTGAGGATAATGTCGCAGTGACCGCAGATTGAGTAATTGAATTATTGGCAACAAACTCACCGACAACATCAATGAGAACCAGTTTACCAGCAACCAGATCAACAGAAACAATCTGTCCAGAGGCTCCAGTTCCAGGTTGATTCAATCTAGTTGATGTGTCAACAGTTTCAGTGAAATCTCCACCGCTTGGTGATGAATACTCAATAATTGTTGTTGATACAATGTCAGGACTGATTGTAGATACAGTATAATCAGATGTGGTTGGAACAATCAGAGTTTGTGAAATAGTACCAAATCTATCTTCAAATCCAGTTGGATTGTCCATTCTGGATGAAACTGTAATCAGGTTTGATCTATTAATATCAAGAACAGGTGTAATATTGTCTCTGTTGGTTCTCATTGATAATGTGTAGGTGACCGAACGATTACCATTCAGTAACGCTGGTTGTCCTCTGTATACTTCATTTACAGCAGAAGCAATTACTCTCGATTCTTCGAAGTAATAGTTATCATTAGGATTGATAGTATACGATGGTGACAGACTGTACTCATTTGTTACCGAAGAATCAACTGACTTACCATAAGCAGTTTTGATATTCTGAGAAATTACAGATGATGGGAATGTCAGCAGAGAAACTTGTGGTGTTGCTACTTCGAACAATTTGTTTGTAGTTGCTCTTGCTGCTTTACCGCCACCTGATCCACTACCAGTCATGGCGACATTAGCAGCATTCCAGAGAGTATCATCAATTTGAATACAATATTCATCAATGCCAACATTACTTACTGAATGGAAACCATTAATAAGTGACACTGGAATACCAAAAATAGCATTTGTCGAACCAGCACCAATTACATTATCCAGAACGACAACATCACCTTCCTTCATACCATGATTTGGATGATTTACACGAAGAATCTTTTGGTTTGAACCGAACAGAGCAGAAGTTCCTTGAGTGTTGTCTACGAAGATGGGGTTGTCTGGAAGATCGACCATTTCGAGGTCATCATTGATGAGTTCAATATTTGCTGTAGCAGAAGTGCTAAACAGACATCTATTGGCAACAAATTTGATATCCTCAAGTTGATCTTCTACCCAATTAGATGAATTTTGTGACTTGAACAGAGAACCGACATTTGGTTGTGTTGAAGCAACAATAACACTGTTAAGGAGAGGATCACCGACAATAGAACTATAAAGTGTATAGTCCTTAGAAGAAGTGCTTACTACAAAAGCATATGTTGCGTCATTTTGAAGATAGACTGGTGATGGGAAGTTAAATCTTGTTCTGATTGAAGCATCGTCAGAAACAGAAATACCCATTCTTACCGCAGGATTTGTTACTTTAAATACTGCGGTAGCAGCGGCAAGTCCATCACCGCCATCAATAATGACAGTTGGTTCTGTATAGTACCCATAACCTCTATTGGTTACATCAATCTCATAGATCTTACCGTTATAGATCTTTGCTGTGGCAGTTGCCGAAGCACCAAATGAACCACCAGTATCACCATTGATATTAACAATCGTTGTGGTATCATTATATCCAGATCCGAAGTTGGTAACCTTGATGCTTTCAACAACACCAGAATCCAGGTCAATACTGAATGTAGTTGAAGTGATAGCAGGTGATCTATTAACAAAGAATTCTTCACCAGCAATGAATTCAATTCCATTATGATTAGAAAGTGTCAGATTGTATCTGGTATTTGCTGAAGTTACTGTAAGATTTGTTTTGATGGTTCCAATAGCACCAGATGTTTTACCAGTAATTGTTTCGCCAGCAGTAAGAGTGATACCAGCAGGAACATCATTGCTTAATTTAATTCTCAGTTTAGTGTCAGCACTCATTGTGACCTCACTAAATGGAACCACAGTCCTTGTGGGTACTCCACCGTTAGTTTCTGTCAGGTAAACAGTAACTGGTCTGTTTGTATCCTCTCCAGTTGGGATAGACTTGTTGGCAAAGAACAAATCAAGACTGGATAAGAATAATCCTTCTTCAAAACCAGAAATCTTAAATGTCTGAGCGATTGGATCAAGTAAACCAGTTTGATTGATGTTGACCAGTGAACTTCCAATGTATTGAACAGTATCAGAGTTAGAAACAGATCTTCTGCTGATATAAGGTGTTCTAGTTGATTGAATTGAAGTTGTGGAGGTTTCTGGTAATCCAGTTACAGTGTAAGCTGCTTCAGCAAATGTAGAAACATTGCTACTATTACCATCATTAGTGCTGCTCGAAGTAAGTCTAAATGATTTGTTACCAACAACAAATGACTTCTGAGTACTTGATGTGTCGTAGAATGTTCCAGGGGATGTATCTAAATCAGTGGTTTTCTTACCAGAGATTGGAGCATAACCATTTGGAATCAAGAACAGACCACTGATATTTCCATTTAAGTCAGTAGTAATTGCTGAACCGAAACCCTTCTCAGCATATCCAGCAATTCCAGTGAACGGAGTTGTGATGTTAGTAACATCATCTGGATTGACCCAAGCAGAAACATCAATACCATCAAAGAAAGCATAAAGTCTGGTGTCTGGTTCAAGACCCTGAGCAACAAATTGAATGACCTTACTTCTAATATATGGATTGTATGGTGTGGCGAGAGATCTTTGACCTCTATCTACTGCCGCAGAACCATATGGCGACAGTCTATTCTGAGTACCATTTCTGGATCTTGTTCTAGTTTTTCCAGAAATAACAAGATCAGGAACAGCAGCAAACTGATCAGAAGAACCAATAAAGTTAGTTGAGTTGTTTAATGTATATGTTGGAGTTCCCGTCCAAGAGATCTGCCATTCGTTCCAAAGACTTCCCCAAAGTCCATCACTATCATTCTTGATATTATCAAAGACTGAGTTTTCATTTACAATCAGTTCTGGTGCCTTTGTGGTGTCCTTCCACTCATCAATATTTGGAATCAGTGTTAACATACCAGCATACTTTGCTGATTTGTTTGGATTGATACCAATAGTTTTTGTTGCGTAAGGATTCTCTACAGTCAACTGTTGAGTGAATGGTAAAGTGATAAGTTCACCCTTTCTCACATACCCACTGGATGTTCTCTGAGAATCATTAATATTTTTCTCGATTAATTTAGTCTGAGAAGCAGCATAACTTGGGCGACATACCCCAGTCTGAGTATCAATGGAACACTTATAGTCAATTGAAGCAGTGTTACCTACATTATGTCCCTCAAAGTTATCTACAAGAATACCATTCTTGAATCTGTCATTGCCAAACTCATCTCTAACCTGAGTATTGAAAGTATCCTGCTCAAGAAGACTGAGTACGGTATAATATTCCAGTTTTTCGATACGCTTCTCAAGTTTACCGATATCGCGCATTGTGTAGCGGCGGTTGTCGAAACTCTTGGAAGTAATATCAGTAATTTCATAAGTATATGCTGGGACATTTACATGATACAGAAGAATACCATCAGAGATCTCGGGTGGAGTCTGGGGGTTCAGCGAAGGTGTTCCTTTAGATACCGCAAACTCACCAGATTTAGTGATGTAGATTGAATCGATTCTATTCAGGAAGAATTCATATCCAGATTCAAATGCTGTTCCTGCGATAGGAAGCGTCGAAGCAGAAGATCCAGTTCCAACAAACTTCAAAGCATTTACAGTCAGTTTGTCACTATATCCAGGAAGAACTGTTTCTGTGTCGAGACCAGTGTAATCAGAAACTCTGGGTCTAAAATCTACAACATCTCTCAGTGAGATTTTTCCATATACGCTGGAGTTATAGTATGGAATTTCCTTATAATTAATATTCGTGTATGAATCTACAGTAAAGTAATCACCAGTGTTTACTCCACCAACATGCTTGAAGTAATCAAATACAACAAGAAGTTTATTAGTTGGTATAATAGCACCAGGCTTTAGAACCAATCTAGCAAGATCATAGTGAGTATCTCTTTGACCACCATCGAAGATAAAACGATCAGTAATATCAACATCATTTCTCGTAGCATTAGCAGCAGTTGCTGACATATGAACTGCTCTCAGTCTATAACCATCAGCATACTGAATTGGAATCTGAGGATCAGAGAATCCTGTTTCTACATTATACTCCTGATCCTCCATAAGAACTTTGGTCTTAGGAGCAGTATCTACCTTTCTTACTGGAGCAATAAGTTTGTATGGAATGTTGGCAAATGTTGATCCCAACGAAATACTGATAGTCTGAGCACTAGTGCCAAGAGTAACTGCTCCTGAGAGATCAATGAGATCACCCGTGTTTGGATTTGCCATTACATAGTTCTCTGAAGTAAATCCGAGGAACTGTTCATTAGTTCCTACACTAATACTTGCCTCACCATTACCGTCGAGATTTCCTAAGAATTCTTTTTGTACGGTGTAATTAATATTTGTGTCATTTGGATCCAATACTAAAGTTTTTACATGCTTGTTTGGTAGAGGATAAAGCAGTGTATTAGTACCAGCACCAGAAAGTTTCGATCTAACTCTAGAAATTTTCTTGGCAGAGAAACTAGAAAGTACAGCACCGTAAACATAAATCTTGGCAGATGTTGTTCCACCATCCTTAACGGAATATTTTACGATATACTTTCTAGAAACACCAGCATCATCAACCACAGCAATAATATCACCCGAAACAAGATCAAGATCTGGTCTTGTGCCCAGGTTATCTGCTTTAATGTAATATGCCCCCTCTACGGCACTAAATGTAGAACCGTTGTCAACATAATATGAAGAATCTTGTGAATAGATATCACCAGCAAAAGTATTACCAGTAGTAGCACCAAAGAAACTTCTTACGAAAGAAGAGTCATAATCAACAATTGTATTTGTATTAAGAACTGGTTCAAAAGTAGCACCAAGACCACCATCATTAGCAATCACTTCAATTTCTGGAGCAGTGTCAAATGAACCAATTGCTGCTCTAGCAGCATCGGTGATAACAATTGATCTTAATTCTCCATTAGAGATGTAAATATTATTTACACCAATCGTATTTACATAATTCAATCCGTTAATGAAAATACCAGTGATTCCACTAGCATCTATATAACCACTTCCGAAAGATGATGCTTTAAGAGCAGCAAGCGTTCCTGTTGGCTCTACAAAGTTATATGGAGTAGTATTACCATCCTGTTCAGAAAGGAGAGTCTCTCCATTCAAGAATTGTCCAGTAACTCTTGACAGAATCAACTCATTTGTGTCAGTGAGAAGTTGTTCTACAATACCTCTAGCACCACTTGACTGACCATCAATGAATTTACCAACAGTGAAATTTAGAGGATCTCTACACTTAATCTTTGTAAAATATTCTACCCCGAAAAGACCCATCTTAAAGAGAGATGTTTCTTTATTGTATACACCTAAACTTGATGTACCAGTAAGGAATTTAAACGATTTAGTTTTACCGATACCAACATAAGGAGTTGTGATTCTTTCAGCGGTCTTTAGTGTACCAGAAATACCCGCTGCTGTAATTGATTCGCCAAGTTCAAATCCAACTGAAGTTGGTTTAGTTACAATAGCGACCGCTTCAGTTCCGCTAGCATTTACGCGATAGTATCTATATTCACCATTGATAGCACCATTAACATATGGTGAAGCTTCTGGAATGATATTTGTACTATTTAAGCTTTCTACAGTAATGAACCAGAAATTTTCTGCTTCTGGAGATGTAGTATCTAAGTTTGCTGTTGTATCACCAAAAGCAATATCACCGTACCTATCATAGAATTTTACTTCCTGATATGAGTTTGTGCTCAGCAAACCAGTACCAGTGAGGTTTTGGGACTTGCTCTCAATATCAGGGAATGACAGAAGATTTTTTACAGTATAATTAGAACCTTCTGAAGGTGCGAGTGAATTATTTTCCTGTACCTCCGTTTCCCTTGCCTTATCTACTTCAAGATATCGTACAGAAGTAGTTTCAATCTCATAACCCTTTACATATGCTTTTCCTGGTTCCAGGACACAAACAAAATTATCATCGGATCCACCTTGCGCTGCTGTATATACACCATTGTTATCAGCAGTTGCTAAACTTTCTTTAAATGTAAGAAGGAAATCTCTTACTACATAATCACCAGATTCATCAAATGTTCTTCTAGCGAGAACATCTTCAATTAAATTATTTACATTTGCTACCTCTACAGTGGCATTGGAAGAACCTGCTCTAATTTGAAGTAACTGAACAAAATCTTTTTGTTCGGGAGCATCAATAGGTCTCTTGACCAGAGTTACTGTAATCTTAAGTCTGTGAGCGCCAGGGGCGGCAAAATTAGAATAACCCTGAGCATTATCGAGAAGGGAAAAATCTTCTTCCGAAGTAGTCAGTTGCTCTGATACAACAAAACCAACCTTATAGGTGGGATTGTTATCATATTTTTCTAATATTACGGTCTCTGATTCATTTCTAACCAGAGTACCATTAATAAAGTAAATACCCTCATTGACGGATACAGCAGAACCATAACCCATAGCACCAGTATTTGTTGGTTTCACATTACCAGTAATACCAACGATTGCTGTGGGGGATCCTGGTGAATTTGCGGTGATTGTTTCACCTTCAATAAATGTTTGTTGAGTATTATTAGTACCACCACTCTCATATTTTACAAATAAAGTGGCAGAATCTGTTGCTGTTGCTGCTGTAGCATTTAAAACCGTTGCGATAACACCAGAGGTGTTGCCAGTCATCTTTTTGCCAATATAATCAGTAATTTGTAAGTTATTTGTAAATGAACTTACTTTTACATAACTATATTCTCTATCAACAATAATTTCCCCAGGTACTACAACAGAACCTTGCTTGAAATTTGCTCTAGCAAGGTTCTCTACCTGATTTTGTAAAATTGATTGTAGAGTAGTTAACTCTCTAGACTGGATAGAATATCCAGGTCTAAAGAGTACTCTATAAAAATTACTATTTGGATCAAAATCGTCAAAATATGGAGCTTTATTTAAATTCGTACTCTGGGGCATATTACTAACTAGGTATTTTTTGATCTATGATATATATTAGAATTCTACAACCAGTTTTACATCCTCAATCTGATCGATGGAACGAGAAACTGTTCTTCTGTTTTCCACATAAAGAATGTCGCCAGTGTACTTCTTGACTTCAGGAACAGAATAACCATTAGCAAAGGTTAAGTTTGAAACAGTCAAACTATATGTAGTGTCAGGTGTTTCAACAGATCCAGAGTTTGCGCCAGTGATAGCGTTTGCCCCAGAGAAAGGAGTCAAATCTCCACCTTGATTACCAGTGGAAATGTGCTCATAACTGCTCTGATAAACCTTAAGAATCTTAGTGCTAGAATCCCAAGAAACAACTTTACCAGAAGCACCAGTTCCAGTTTGTGTTACAATTTCATCAATATTAAATGAAGCAGTAGTTGCTGATGGGAATTTAATAGCAGTGAGAGCATTATAAGTAGATGATGTAGCAACACTACCACCATTTTCAAGTGGATTGCGGAGAATACCAATTCTTCTGAAATCGGTATCTACAGGGAACTCAAGGTTCTCATCATACTGAACACGGGAGTTAATCATAACTCTCTTAGCACCAAGTTCTTTGTAGATATCAAAACCATGACCACCTGCGGGTGGGATGATTACTTCGAGAACTGCCTGCGTGCCAGGAGCACCAATACCAGAAATCTCGGTTGAGTTTACATTAATATAACCATAAGTATAACCAGAACCAGGAGTGGTAATCGTTACTTCACTTACAGCACCACTCGTAACTTTAATCGTACAAAGTGCTTGTACCCCACCATTTTGCGCCCAGTCACCACGAATGGGAACATTCGTATAACCAGTGGTAGTATTATCAGTGTAACCAGAACCACCATTCTTAATTACAACTGTATCAATAGCACCATCCACAGCGGCCGCCTTAACATCAACACCATTGGCAGGATCTCCTGAGGATCCAACACCCCAAGCACCAGGAACGGGTACATATGATGTCGTGAAGAACTTAATTACATCATCAGTACCGATGCTGTAAAGGAACTTCCACTTATAACCATCAGCGGTAGTAAAGATTGTCGTTCCAGTGCCGCTTGGGGCAACTGTAGAAGCAATACCGTTGGGGTTAGAAGGCGAAGAACCGTTGTAGATACACTTGTAAACTTTATAATCACTAACTACAAAATATCTTGCGTTATAGAGGTGTGTAGCGTTCTCACCCGCAGAGTTTGCTTTATAATCTACGCTGTAGTTAGAACGATACATTGAATATGTTGTTCCTGATGTCCAGTTGTATCTAGGAACAACCAGTCTAACATCAGATGATTGAATTCTCTTGAGAGAAATCATATCATCAAAAATTTCCTTTTCGTAGTTAAAACTATCGATAGGAGTTGGTGGGTTATTTTCGTCGGGTGTTGCGAGGTATGAACCACTGTGCTGACTACCTGCGGATTGACCGACATAAGAGGTCGCACCAGCAACAGCAGTAGTATCCCAGTTCTGAGGTCTACCCATAAAGAAGTACATCTGGGTAGGATCTGCCTCGGAAAATGCTTCCTCAAATTGCTGGGCATTATGAACTCTAAATTGTTCAGAAATAAGTGCTGGCATTTCTATAAATGGTTTACGGTTTTCCTTGTGTTATTTATATTTATCACCCTCGCCAAGCGAGTCTTAAATAATCACCTGCTGTATGAGCAACTGATCCAGAACCTCTAATAACTGTAAAGTCCTGACCAGAAATTGATGTATATTCAATAGTTTCATTACCAAATTCTAAGTAACCAGTTGGGGGGAAGTTAGAAACATCTCCAGTTACTGTGATTGTCGTGGCAAGATTACTGATGTTATTTGTTAAAGTGAGACCATACGAAATATAAGAATCAAAACCAATGTTGATGATTGCTGGTTCCGTGGCACCTCTTGGAGATCCAGGATGTGTTTCAAAGTCCTCGATAGTAAGTGCTGGAGCATATGTATTCATCATTTCGATGGTTACACCAGTTCCGAGATATGGTGCGAGAGGATCATTAAGATTGATTGGTTCGTACTTGAACTTGTTTTGATCGAATGTATTCAACACATAAGCAAGTCCAGGTCGTGATGTATCTCTATTAGTCTTATTTTCTACCTCAACAACAGTAGTATTTGTCGAAGTGAGTTGTGACATAACAATCGGCAGCAGATACTCTTCGTCACTCTCGGCAACAACATTAAATCCAGTTGTTACTGGAACTGCTTGCTTATCATTCAATCCAACATCAAGAACAACTTCCTGTTTAGTAAAGATTGGAGTTTGTGGTCTGATAATTTCATACTTCTTGGCGAAAATCAATTCAGGAGGTTCAGTATATCCTCCGCCAGGATTAGTGATAACAACATTAGTAACTTTACCATTTGTGATTTCGGCAT
>Ga0255766_10004370_pt1 | contig 12010 bp, 10 predicted proteins | sample 071ome_23_FD_179966 | JGI IMG/M metagenome (GOLD analysis project Ga0255766, IMG submission 179966) | Coastal salt marsh microbial communities from the Groves Creek Marsh, Skidaway Island, Georgia - 071403BT metaG (version 2) | ecosystem: Environmental > Aquatic > Marine > Intertidal zone >... | reverse complement strand
GGACGACCGCTAGCCCTCCCCCGGTCATTTCTTGCTGCCATCGCACCCTAACCCTAAGATCCTCGGCCACGCTAGCGAGGATAGGGAGGCGAGACGGCATGGACATCAAAACGGTGACGGAGGCAAAAACCCTCGGCGAGGTGCTCCGCTTTCAGGCGGCGACGCGCCCGGAGGCCACGGCCTTTCTCTTTGAGGATCGGGGCACGGACTACGCCACCTTCGATCGCCATGCCAGTCAGGTGGCCCAGGGCCTGCTCGCCGAGGGCTGTGGCCACGGCGCCCGAATCGCCTTCCTCGATAAAAACTCCGATCTCTTTTATGAGTTGATCTTTGGCTGTGCCAAGGCTGGTGCGGTGTCCGTGGGCATTAACTGGCGCCTGGCGCCGCCGGAGGTGGCCTACGTTGTGAATGACAGCGCCGCCGAAGTGCTTTTCGTGGGCCCGGATTTCTATGGCCTGGTAGAGGCCATCGAGGGCGAACTGAAAACCGTTAAAACCATTATCGCCATGGTGCCCGGCCACGAGCGCTGGGACAGCTTCGAGGCCTGGCGCGACGGGCAAAGCGCGGAGGATCCTCACTGCCCGGTGACGTCGGAGGACATCGCCATCCAGATGTATACCTCGGGGACCACGGGCCATCCCAAGGGCGTGCAGCTGGCCCATGAGGCTTTCCTCGCCATTCGGCGCCTGCCCGCTCATGCCGATATGGCCTGGGATCACTGGAGCGAGGCCGACGTCAGCCTGGTCGCCATGCCCAGCTTCCACATTGGAGGCGCCGGCTGGGGTGTGCAGGGGGTGTGGGCCGGGGCGAAAAATATCGTGCTCTCGGAATTTGAACCGGGGCGCGTCCTTGAGGTGATTGAGCAGGAACGCATCACCAAGTTGTTCATCGTCCCCGCGGCCATGCGCCTGTGTCTCCAGCACCCGCGCTGCGCGGAAACGGATTTCTCCAGCATCGAGACCATGCTCTACGGCGCCTCGCCCATCCCCCTCGATCTGCTCCGGGAAGCCATCGCGGTCTTCAAGTGCGGCTTTGCGCAACTCTACGGGATGACGGAAACCACGGGCACGGCCACCTACCTGCCCCCCGGAGATCACGACCCCACGGGCCAATCCCAGCGCATGAAGTCCGCGGGCAAGCCCCTCCCGGGGGTGCGGGTGAAGGTCGTCGGGGAGGACGGGACGACCCTTCCGCCCCACCAGGTGGGGGAGATCTGCCTGGCTTCGCCGGCGAATATGGCGGGCTACTGGAATCTTCCGGAGGCGACGGCGAAAACCCTCGTGGATGGCTACGTGCACACCGGGGACGCGGGCTTCCTCGACGAGGATGGCTACGTCTACGTGCATGATCGAGTGAAGGACATGATCGTCTCTGGCGCGGAAAACGTGTACCCCGCGGAGGTGGAGAGTGCGCTCTTTGGCCATCCGGCCATCGCGGACGTGGCGGTGATTGGGGTGCCGGACGAGCGCTGGGGGGAGGCGGTGAAGGCCGTGGTGGTGCTGAAGCCCAGCGCCTCTGCTGAAGCCGATGAGCTTATCGCCTTCGCCCGGCAGCGCATCGCCGCATATAAATGTCCGAAGACCGTGGATTTCATCGACGCCCTGCCGCGGAACCCCTCCGGGAAGATCCTAAAGCGGGAGCTTCGCGCGCCCTACTGGGCGGGTTATGAGCGCAACGTCAACTGAGTCCCCCTGGGGGCGAGCCCCCGACGGCGCGCTTGCCGCGGGGGTGGAGGGCTCCGTCGCGCTGCCCTACTGGTGTGATCGGGCGTTCGGGCGGGGGTGGGTGGCCTTGGGCCACGGCGCTGGCGCTGGACCCCTCCATCCCGTACTTGAGGCCTTTACCCAGGCCCTGAACGCCCTGGGTTGGAATGTGCTGCGCTACGCCTTCCCCTTTCGGGCCGCCCGCCCCGAAGCCCGCATCGGGCGCGATGCGCCAGCCCTAGGGCAGGCCGCGGTGGCGGCGGCTTTCGCCGTCGCCCAGGGCCTCGCGGGCGCAGGCCCCGTCGTGCTGGCGGGCCATTCCTATGGCGCCCGTCGCACCCTTGAATGCCTCGCGCAGCGCCCCTTGCCGGTGGCGGGCACGCTGCTGCTGGCCTATCCCTTTATGCCCCCGAAGCGCGCTAGCCAGGCGCCCCTACCGCACCCTCGAGGTGCGTTGCCCTGCGGCTTTGTGAGCGGGGAGCGGGACAGCCATGCGCCGCCGGGCACCCTTGAAGCTGCCCTTGCCGATCGCCCGGAAGCCCAGCTTTGGCGCATTCCCCGGGCTGACCACGGCTGGAGCCGGGCGCGGCTCTTCGAGCCCGGCGGGCCCCTTCGGCAGGCCCTTGAGAGTTTTTTGGCGCCTCTGGGCTCGTGCCCCTAGCCTTTGCTAAAGGCCTTCAGCCGTTCTTCCATGTCGGGTCCGCGCCCCGGACTCATTTCCCGCTCCCACCGGGGCCCCGCAGCGCCAGGGCGCTCCTGAGCCCCGTTCACGAGAAACTTGTCGGCCCGGAGGGTGAACCAGGAATTTTTAAGGTAGCTCTCGGCCTTCGCCGTCGCGTGGGCCAGGAGCTGATCGTCGGGCACGGCCTCGAGGGCGAGGCCCAGGGCCACCGCCTCCTCCGCGCCCACCACGCGCCCGGAGAACATCATGTCCTTCGCCGCCTGCACGCCGACGCGCCGGGGGAGGCGGGAGCCCATGCCCCAGGTCGGGGACATGCCCCAGCGGCCGTGGCTGTCGCAGAAGGCGACGGAGTGGCCCGCGATTAGGAGATCGCACCCAAGGGCCAGCTCCAGGGCGCCGGTATAGCAGGGGCCGTGCACCGCGCCGATGACCACCTGGGGTAGGGCTTCCAGCGCATCGATGGTTTCGGCCTGAAAGTGGGGGGTGGGGGCCGTGGCGCCCTCACCGATGGCCTTTAGATCGTTCCCAGCAGAAAAGGCTCTGCCCGCGCCGTGGAGGATGACCGCACCAATTTCCTCTTGGCGCGTTTCAAGGTTTTCGAGGTGAGCGCGAAGTTCTATAAAGAGCGCCGGTGAAAGGGCATTCAGCGCCTCCGGACGATTCAGCGTCAGGGTGCAGACGCCGTTGTGCTCGTTTCGCTTGATCAGTTCCGTCATGCTTTGCCTCCCCAGGCCCCAGCAGTAGTGTGCTTTCCACATGCTACGGCGGGGCGTTGAAGGGCACAAATACAAGGAGTTTTCCCATGGCCGGTGCGGCAGCGGTGGAAAGGGTCGAGGTGATCATCATTGGGGGAGGCATTGCGGGCTGCTCCCTCGCGGGGGCCCTATCGGCTCAGCGTCAGGTGCTTGTGCTGGAGCGGGAAGCCCAGCCAGCCTACCACGCGAGTGGCCGTTCCGCGGCGATCTACATCGAGCCCTACTCCAGCGATCCCATCTTTGCCCTCACCCTGGGCACGCTGCCCTTTCTGCTCAATCCTCCGGAGGGCTTTGCAGAAGCGCCGCTCCTCACGCCCCGGGGCTATTTGCTCTTGGCGCCCAAGGGCTCCGAGGCGGAGGTCGATGCGTACCTGGAAAACTGGGCGCACCGCTGCACGGACCTTGAGGAAATCTCCCTTGAGGCGGCCCATGGCTTGCTGCCCGTGCTGCGCCAGGGCTATGCGGGCCGTGCGGTGTACGACCGCAATGCGCTGGCTATGGACACCCACGGCATGATTCAAGGCTACCTGCGCCAGGTGAAAGCCGGCGGGGGGCGCTTTCAGGGCGGCGCCGAGGTGGTGGGTATCGAGAAATTCGGGGACACCTTTACGGTCTCCTTGGCGTCGGGGGCGCGCTTCGAAGCGCCGGTGGTGGTCAATGCTGCCGGCGCCTGGGCCAGCGCCGTGGGGGCCCTGGCCGGGGCCTCGCCCCTGCGCCTGTCTCCCCTTCGTCGTTCCGCTGCGCTGATCTCGGGGCCCGAGGGTGCCGACGTTCGCGCTTGGCCTGCGGTGTCGTCCTTGCAGAAGAGCTTTTACTTCAAGCCCGAAGGGGGGGAGCTCATGGTGTCGCCGGCGGATGAAACGCCCTTCGACGCCTGCGACGCCTACCCCGACGATTATGACCTCGCCGTGGGTATTGCCCGGGCGGAGGAATGCGCCGATCTCAAGGTGCAGCGCATTAATTCGAGCTGGGCGGGGCTGCGCACCTTCAGCGATGACGGGCAGCCCATCTATGGCTTTGATCCGACCCTGCCAGGGTTTTACTGGTGCGCAGGGCAGGGGGGCACGGGCTTCCAAACCGCGGCCGGGGGCGCCGCCTGGTGCGCCGCGGAAATCCTGGGCACGGCCCCGCCGGAGGCCGTCATGGCTCAGCCCTTCGATACGGCGGCCTTCCGCCCGGAGCGCTTTGCCTAAAGGCCCAGCACGCGCTTGGCGATGATGTCCCGCTGTACTTCGTCCGTGCCCCCGGCAATGGAGAGGGCTCGGTAGTTGAAGTAGCGTGCGGCCGCCGTAGCACTGGCGGCGGCCACCTCCGGGGTCGCCCCCCGGGGCGCTGGGGCGGCGCCGCCGCCGAGGGCTGGCGGGCCCAGCAGCGTGATCGTCAGCTCGCTGAGCTGCTGCCGCGCTTGCCCCGCCAGGGTTTTCAGCATGGAGGACTCGGGCCCGGGGTTCTGCCCCTGGCCGAGGGCCGACAGGATGCGGAATTCCAGGGTTTTCACGGCTTCGATGGTGACCTCAAGGGACGCGAGGGTGCCGTGGGGTAGGGCCACGCCGTGATCCGCCGCTAGGCGATGGAGGCGCTGGGCGGCGGCCTCGAGGCCGGGGCCGGCGTTGCCGCCGCCGCGCTCGAACTCCAGCAGATATTTCGCGACGGTCCAGCCGTCGTTTTCCGCTCCCACGCGATGGGTCACGGGGACGCGCACGTCATCAAAGAAGACCGCGTTCACCTCATGCTCGCCGGAGACAAAAATAATGGGATCAACGCGAAGCCCCGGGGTATCCATGGGGATGAGCAAAAAGGTAATGCCCGTTTGCGGCTTTCCCGAGCGGTCCGTGCGCACCAGGGCAAACATCCAGTTGGCGTGGTGGGCGTGGGTGGTCCAGATCTTACTTCCGTTCAGCACGTAGTGGTCGCCGTCCCGCCGCGCGTCGAGGGCCAGAGCGGCAAGGTCCGAGCCCGAGCCTGGCTCGGAGTAGCCCTGGCACCAGTAGTCCTCACCGGAGAGGATGCGGGGGAGGAAGGTGGCTTGCTGTTCCTCCGTGCCGTGGCCCATGAGCACGGGGCCGCACATGCCAAGGCCCATGGGCGCTAGGGCCGGGGCTCCGGCGGCGGCGCACTCCGCGCTGAAGATATAGCGCTGCTCCACGGACCAGCCCGGGCCCCCAAAGCGCTCGGGCCAGGCCGGGGCGACCCAGCCCTTCGCGGCGAGGATGCGGTGCCAGCGAATATTCGTTTCGTAGTCCTGGAACATGCCGCCGTTGTAAGCGGCGCCGCGCCGGAGCTCATCGTCCAAGGCCTCGCTGAGGAAGGCTTGTACGTCGCTCCGAAAGGTTTCTAGCTCCGGTGAGAAACGAAGATCCATGGTGCACTCCCCCCGCTCGCGCCCCTAGTGGTGGTTAAAACCCTTCGCTACAGTCTACCTTGATGGATCCCGCGGCGTTGAGGCCCTTGGGGACAGCTTGGAGGAGATTGCGTATGGCTCTGCTTCGCTCGGGGGGGCTCATTCTTCTGGTCAGCCTACTGCTGGGGCCTGCTGGGGCCTGGGCGGCGGGGGAGGACGTCCGCTACGTCAGCGATCAGCTGCGCATCGAAGTGCGCGAGGGGCCGGGGCTTGATTACCCCGTGCTCACCACCCTCGTGACCGGGGCCCGCTTCGCCGTAGTGGAGGAGAGCGCCGACTGGCTCCGGGTGCGCTGGGAAGACGGCGAAGGGTGGCTGCGCCGCCAGTACACCGTCGTTGAACCGGTGGCCCAGCTTCGGGTGCCCGAATTGGAAGCGGCGGCGAAAAGCGCCGCGGCGCGGGCCGAGGCCCTCGCCGCCGAGCTGGCGCCGGTGCGGGAAGCCCTGGCCACCGCGGAGGCGAGCGGCGCCGCGCTTGCAGAGGAGCTGGCTACCCAGGGGGCGGCCTACGCGGCGCTGCAGGCGGCGGCGGGCAACGCCCTAGAAACCCAGGCGGCGCTGGAGGCCCTGAAGGCCCGGGCCGGAGAGCTCGAAACCGTCCAGGCCCGGCTTATCCAGGACAAGCTCGCGCTGGAGGCGAATCAGGAAGTGGAGGGACTTAAGTGGGGTGGGCTCCTCGCCCTTGGCGGGGTGCTCCTAGGGTTCTTCCTTGGGCGGGCGGGCCGTCGTCAGAGCTCCGGCTGGGTTTAGGTGACGCCCCGCGGCCGCCATCAGGGCCTCAATATGGGGGTCCGTGATGCGCAGCTGGCGGAGCGTGCGATGAAGCGCACGTAGATAGTCGATGTTGCGCCCTGAGGGGCCTTGGGCCGTGCACAGCTGGGCCACGAGCTCCGCCCTCGGGGCGGGGCCGAGCCAGGCAGGATTATGCGGGGTGGCCAGATAGACCAGGGCCCGGCGCCGAATCCCAAAGCGGTCCCGAACCTCTCGAGTGCAGCGTAGGTAGCCATTCTTTTCCCGGTAGTCGAGGCGAGCGAGGGCGCCCTTCGCCACGGCGGGGGGCAGATAGTAGAGCAGCCCTTCGCAAGCGCCTTCCCCCCGTTCCTCCCCTTCATTCTCAACATCCTCCGTGGGCACGAGGGTCAGCACGCGTCCCGGGGCCCCGGGGACGCCCCGATGATCGTGGGAGCCCTGCCAGAAGCGCCTCTGGTAGCCGGGGAGGGTGGCCTCCACCCGCTGGGTCCAGGGCAAGGCTGGACGCGCCATCAGCGAGCCATAGGCGAACAGCCAGAACCCGTCCTGTGTCATGCTCCCTTGCGTTAAAGCGGCGGATTCGGTCATGGCGTCAGAACACACATCCTTTTTCTCGCCCCGCCAGCCCGCGGGGGACAGGGGCGCCCTCCTGCTTTGGCAGCGGGGCGGTTCCGGTAGGGATGATCGCATAGCTTTCTTCGACAGCTGGAGCGGCGCCGCACCGGAGACTTTGCCGCCGCCCCCGGTGGTGCGCTGGGGTGCCCGGCTCGATCAGCCCCTCACCGATGCCATGGCCGCGAGCGATGGCCTAGGGCTGGCATACCCGTCGCCCCTGTCCTTTCTCGCCGACGATGGCGCGGCGCTCTTCCGGCCCCTGCGGCGGAGTTGGACGCAAAAGGGGCCGGAGGCCGGAACCTTCCTTCGGGAAGACGGACGCCTAGCGGTGGGCACGGAAGTCACGGCCTTTCCCATTTCTGCCGCCTTTTGCCTTCAAAGCACGGCACGGGTGGTCAAGGGTCCCGCGGTCTCTCTTCATCGCTTCTCCGCGGCCCATGCGCCCCTGCCCCCCTGGGTCACGGAGGTGACGGCCTTCGCCGGCGACTGGAGCGGAGAGTTTCGACCCACCACCGTACCCCTGGGCTCCAGCGGGTTCAGCTGGCAGCGTAGCGCCGGGCGCAGTGATCACCATCGCTATCCCGCGCTGCTGTGCAGCGAAGGGCCTCTGGCCGCAGACCGCGGGCGGGTGCTGGCGGTGATCCTCGCTGCCAGCGGGGATCATGAGCTGCGCATTGATCAGCGGGTCGATGGCACCTTTATGGTTCAGGGCGGGGCCTACCTAAACCCCGGAGATGGGCGCCTTGCCGTGGGGGACGCGCTAACCACCCCCGCGCTGTGGTTCGTTTTTTCTGAGCACGGCGCCAATGGGCTGCGACAGCAGATTCATGCCCTCCAGCGCAGCGGGGCCTTCCCCCAGGAAGGGCTCGCCTGGCCACGCCCGGTGCATCTCAATAGCTGGGAGGGGCTCTACTTTGACGTCTCGGAGCAGGCGCTGCTCGAACTCGTGGCGTCAGCCAAGGCCCTTGGGGTGGAGCGCTTCGTGGTCGACGATGGCTGGTTTCAGGATCGCATTGACGATCGCCGGGCCCTGGGGGACTGGCTTGAGGATCGGCGCCGCCTGCCCCGGGGCCTCGTCCCCATCGCCGAGGCCGTGGAAGCCGCGGGCATGAGCCTAGGTTTATGGGTCGAGCCGGAAATGGTGAGCGCCAACAGCGCGCTTGCCCGGGCCCATCCGGAGTGGCTTCGGGGCGGTGACGGGGGCCTGGAGTCCCGTTATCAGCGCGTGCTGGATCTGGGGCAGGCGGCCGTGCAGGACGCCGTTTTTGCCTTCCTGGAAGCGCTGCTGACGCGTCTGCCCATCACCTACCTAAAGTGGGATCACAACCGCATTCTCACCGGTCAGGGTGCGGGGCCCGGGGTGGGCCATGGTGCTCAGGTCGCGGGGCTCTACGCCGTACTCCGGCGCCTCCGCGATGCCTTCCCTTCCGTGGAGCTGGAAACCTGCGCCAGCGGCGGTGGACGCATGGACTGGGGCATGCTGGGTCTGATGCATCGGGCCTGGCTTTCCGATGCCAACGACCCCATCGTGCGAACGCCGATCATGATGCGCGGTGGACTGTTCCTGGCCCCGGAACGGGCGGGGGTGCACGTGGGGCCTTCTCCGGCCCATGGCACGGGGCGGGTTACCTCCATGGCCTTCCGCTGTGCCGTGGGCCTTCTCGGGCACTTCGGCCTTGAACTCGACCCCCGGAGCCTTGGCGCCGAGGATTGGCGAATGCTGAAGGCGGGCATCGAACGCTATCAGCGACTCCGCCCCCTGCTACATAGCGGCCTCGTATTCGACTACGAGGTGGACGAGGACCATTGGGTGCGGGTGGTGGTTGCGGAAGATCGGCGGGAAGCTCTGGCGATCGTGCTCCGCCTTGGAGATCAGAGGCCTGGGCGCCCCCTGCGCGTGCCCTTGCCGGGGCTCGCCGCGGACCTTAGCTATGCGGTGCGCCTAGAGGGACCCGCAGCGGGGCCCGTCCCGGGTCTTGGGCGTTTCGAGGGGGCGGGGCTGACCGTGGCCCCGGGCTACTTGCCGGCCCAGGGCCTCCCGCTCCAGCTGCCCCAGCCCCAGAGTGCCCTGGTGCTGAGATTCACGGCTCGAGAGGGCTCGGAAGGCGCCGCGCTCAAGCCTTAGCGGTCGTAGGGGCCATCCACGGAGGCATCCCCAAAGGCCATGCGCGCAAAGCTGGACCAGTCCGGGCCCCGGCGCAGGTGCTGCCCACCATCCACCGAAAGGTTCACCCCGGTGATCCAGCTGGCCTCTGGCCCGCAGAGAAAGCGCACCGCGGCGCCAATGTCGTCCACCGTCCCCGTGCGGGCGATGGGCATGCAGGCCAGGTAATCGGCGAGCACCTCCGGGCTGTCCTGGAGCCCCTGGCTAAGGTCCGTTTCCACGAGCCCGGGGCACACGCTATTGGCCCGCACCCCGGCGTGGCCGAGCTCGTCGGCAAGGGTGCGAATCAGCATATCAATAGCGGCTTTGGAGGCGGCGTAGGTGCCCCCGTAGCGGTGCGTACGCACCCCGGCGATGGAGGAGATCGCGCACACCGCCCCGCCGCCGCTGGCGGCAATGCGCTTCCCGGCGTGCTTTAGCAGTAGGAAGGTGCCCGTGAGGTTCGTGCGCATGACGCGGTCGAAGTCCTCAAGGCTCTGGTGCGTCAGGGGCGCAAGGCCGCCCGTGCCCGCGCTGGCCACGGCGATTTGCAGGATGCCGCCCGGGCCCTCCGCCGCGGCGATGGCCTCGGCCATGGTGCTTTCCTCCGCCGTATCTCCGGCGAAGGTGCGAACGCGCCCCTCCGCCCCGGGGATAGCGTCCAAGAGACTTTGGGCCCCGGCCCCCAGCCGACCTTCATCGCGCCCGAGGAGGGTGACCGTGGCGCCGTCCCGAAGCAGATGGCGGGCGCAGGCCAGGCCGATACCGCTGCCGCCCCCGGTGATCAGTGCGTAGTGTCCTGCAAGGGCCTCTGCCATAACCGCTTTCCTCCCCAAAAAGAAAGGCCCGAGGCTAGCGCGCCGCGGAGAGGGCGTCGAGGGCTCGCGCCTTTCCCTCCCCTTCCGAGCGCGGCATGATGGTCCGGGGAGGATGTTTTATGACGCGATCAGATCGAAAGCCGGCGCCTTCGGGCCGTCGAGTCGGGGCCCTCGTACTCATGCTGGGGAGCTTGCTCTTATTCGGGGCGCCCCTGCGCGCTGAAGATGAGCAGGCGGAAGCCTTGGCGACCTTGGATGCCTTTATGGCGGCCTTCAATGCCCGGGACATCACGGCCTTTGAAGCCACCTTCCACTTTCCCCACGTGCGCATCGCCTCTGGGCACGTCACCGTGTTGCCGGAGGCGGGTACGCGGTCCAACGCGCTCTTTGAGGCCCTTGCGGAAACGGGGTGGCATCACAGTGCCTGGCTTGAGCGAAAGGTGGTGCAGGCCGGGCCCGGGAAGGTGCATCTGGCCGTGCGCTTTGCCCGCTTCAATGAGGCAGGTGGCCTGCTTAAGGAATATGACTCACTGTATATCGTAGAGCGCCGCGGCGATCGCTGGGGCATTGTGGCCAGGTCGAGCTATGCCCCCTAAAACGCAAGCCTTGTTGGAGACCCTAGAAGCTGAGCTGGGGTCGGGGGCCGTGCTCACGGGGGAAGCGGTCTCGCAGCGCGCCCAGGGCATTTGGCGTCCTGCTCCCCTCGAGGCCCTCGCCATCGTGCGACCGAAAGATACCCGGGAGGTGTCCTTTGTGCTGAAGGCCTGCTTTGAGGCCGGGCAAAGCGTCATCCCCCAGGGCGGGTTGACGGGGCTCGTCCACGGCGCGGATACGGGGCCCGAGGATCTCATCCTCTCCCTGGAGCGCATGAACGCCATTGAGGAGATCGATCAGGCGGGGCGCACGGTGCGGGTGCAAGCCGGCGTGCCCCTGCAAACCCTCCAGGAAGCGGTCGCGGAGCAAGGGCTCAGCTTTCCCCTCGATCTGGGGGCCCGGGGCTCCTGCTTCCTGGGCGGGAATCTATCCACCAATGCCGGGGGCAACCGCGTGCTCCGCTACGGCATGGCCCGGGAAAATACCCTGGGGGTGGAAGCGGTGCTGGCCGATGGCACGGTCATCGATAGCCTATACGGCATGGTGAAAAACAATGCGGGCTTCGATCTGAAGCAGCTGTTCATCGGCTCCGAAGGCACGCTGGGCATTATCACTCGCGCCGTGCTTCGCCTTCGGGAAGCACCGGGAAGCCGGCTCAGCATGTTGCTAGCGCTACCGGACTTCCCTTCCGTGACCGGCCTACTTCGCCATTTGGATCGGGGCCTTGGGGGGCAGCTCACCGCCTTCGAGGTGATGTGGCCGGAGTTTTACGAAGCCGTGGCCACGGCGCCCCGGTGCCCGGCGCCGCCCCTCCCGCTCGGCTCCCCCTTCTATGTTCTTGCGGAAATGCTGGGCTCGGACCCCGCCCGGGACGAGGTATGGGTGGAGGCGGTGCTGGCCGAGGCTCTGGAAGCTGGCCTCGTCAGCGATGCGGTGCTGGCCAGCACCGGGGCCCGCAATGAGGCCCTTTGGGCCCTGCGCGACAGCGTTGACGTGCTGGCGGCGGGCAAGCCGACGCAGGTCTTTGATGTCTCCCTTCCCATTGGCGCCATGGGGGCGTACGTTGAGACGGTGAAGGCAGGGGTTGCTGCCGTGGACCCAGAGGCGCGGGTCTTCACCTTCGGCCACCTTGGCGACGGTAACCTGCATTTCGTCATTGCGCCCCGCCCCCGGAGCAGCGAGGGGGTGACGGCCATCGAAGCGGCGGTCTATGACCCGCTTAAGGCGCTTCGGGGTTCCGTTTCCGCAGAGCACGGCATTGGGCTTGAGAAGAAGCCCTGGCTAGGCCACAGCCGCAGTCCGGCGGAAGTGAAGCTGATGCAAACGCTCCGGGAGGCGCTCGACCCTCGCGGAATTCTCAACCCCGGCAAGGTCTGCTAGGCCTTGCCTGGGCCCTCCTCGCGGAGGGCTCGGGGAGGCAGGGTGTCCGAATTTCATTTCCAAAGCTTGGTCGATACGGTGGACGCCCTGCGCAGCGGCCATCTCCCGGCGGTCACCCTGGCGCGGCAAATGCTCCGGCGCATCCAAAGCGCCGAAAGTTTGGCGGCCTA
>Ga0255766_10004368_pt1 | contig 12015 bp, 10 predicted proteins | sample 071ome_23_FD_179966 | JGI IMG/M metagenome (GOLD analysis project Ga0255766, IMG submission 179966) | Coastal salt marsh microbial communities from the Groves Creek Marsh, Skidaway Island, Georgia - 071403BT metaG (version 2) | ecosystem: Environmental > Aquatic > Marine > Intertidal zone >... | reverse complement strand
GACAACTAACATAAATAATCATTGATAAGAGGAATGTTATGAATGTATCAATTGAGGCTCTAGGCGTTTTTTTAACACTTTTGTATCTGGCCTATGAAGTTCGGCAGAACAATAAAATAGCGATGTCAAACGGCCACCGCGAAATAAGCAAGCAGCTTTCAGAATGGTACTTTCTCTTTAAAAATCCCAAAACCTCGTCAATTCTGACGAGAGGGTCTCTTGACTTTTCCTCGCTAACGCCGGAAGAAAAACTTGAATATGACACTGTAAGGCATCATCACTATCACATCTGCGAACAAATATTTTATATGGGTAGGGGTAAATTAATTCCTAGCAACGTTTACGATGCTTTTATGACAGGTACTGCCATATTTCTCTCATCAAAAGGTACCAGTGATTGGTGGGAAGATTCTAAGCAGATGACGTATGCACCAGAATTTGTTGCTGAAGTAGAAAAATTTCGTTCTGAGGCAGCAGATCTGCCCGACCCCATGGTGAGTTTTCCTCCATTCAAATATACCTTGGAGTTAATTGGGGAAACTGAATTAATGAATTAATAAAGGGCTTTCCCTGGGCAATTAATCTCTCACGAACGCCTAAGGGAGCATGATATAGATAGTATTTACAGTGAAGTTTTGTTTGGGGGAAATATAGACGAGCTAGTCATCAAGCCGTTTGAGGTCCTCTGAGTGGCTTGTTAGACCAGCGAAAGGCCATTAATGCACAGTTTCTTCATGCTCGAATATCCCCACACATCGTTAGTGACGACCATAAGTGTGTATCTATGTGGTCGCCTAAATAATGGAATTAGTTGACTGTACATTTACAGACGTTATCAGTAGTTGTGCTGCATACAGGCTGAAGTGAGTCCGATTTTAGTAGGCTTTTTTAACTGTACTAACTGTAGTTGAGGGGGTTTTAGAGGGTAACTATTATTCTTGTCTCGATAACCTTTAGTCCTCACCAGCATCTTTGAATTAGTGTGATTTCTGTGTTGGAAAACATGAAAACAGCAAAGCTTCTTTCTAAGTCTGATAAAGATAGGCAAAAATCTAGCTGGATGGTACCGCCAAGACCAAATGTGCCTAGAGAGCTTGAAGAAGCCGGACAAATAGCAAAAGATTCCTATCGCAAAGCGAGAGCCAGTAATACATCGGAGAATTAAGTTGGAAGTAACTTCTAAGTTCCAGAAATTCTGGAAAGGCTATCTGCGCAAAAGGAGTATTGCAACTTTTGTTTTCATCTTGCCGCTTTTTTCAGTACCAGATCCGAAGGTGCTGCTTGAATTTGGCGGAATAGCATTTGTGTTATTTACGACTACTGTTATTGCTGAAATATTAGAACAAAAACATGGCTATCTTTATTCTGAGACCTTATTGGTTTTAGGAATGCCAATGGGAATGGTCGGGGTAGCAAATGGTTTGGTAGGCGTTTTTGGAGCTTATTCTGAGACAACGATAGAGATAGATGTTGCAGGTATCGGCATTTCGGCATACTTCATGTTGATGACAATCATGTATGGAATCTTGACGTCTGCTGTGGGGTTCGTCTTGGCAGACAAAAACGCGTCGGTCAACCTTAAGCTTCCAATCTCGTTGCCAATCTTCTGTCTTACTTTTTTTATTTTTTGTTCCATGCTAGCTATCGCTCTTTCATTCGGCCCTGGTTTCAGCGGCACTTTAAGTCGCTTCCCTGTGATATTAACAGGAGGGTTGATAATCGCTTTCGTGCTTGCGAGGAAAAATACTGGTCTCGCAGAAAATCTAGCTGATGCCTCTTTGGCGACAATTGTTATGGGGATTACGATTTCGATTGTTACTCTTTACAGCAATTTTGGGCCATCGTCAGACTATAATTTTATTGAGCCACATGTATTTTTCCAGAATACGAACTATGCAAATTACTGCCTTTTATATGGTGCTTCTCTGTACGTATTATCTTTCCTTTTGTCATTGCGCACGAATGAAGTCAGCGACATAAACTTTATCGGGAAAAACTGGCACATGCTGGAAGCGTTCAGCTTCTATGTATTTATGACCCTTGCTGCTCCTAGTGTATTTGAATTGGTGTGAGTCATGTGCTGAGGAGCAGCAACGATTCCTTCTAAATTAGGCTGAAATATCGACCACTAAGCGAGGGCCGGCCATACATAGGGCAATAAGGATGGAAGTGACTTCTAAGTTCCACAAATTTTGGGAAGGCTATCTGAGAGACAGGCTCTTTATAGTTTGTTTCTTCGCCGTGCTCTATTACTACGCATCAGATCAGTTACCATTGGTACCCGGGACACGCGTTGTCCTCTTCTATTTCTGCACCTTATTCGCAGTAGCTGAAATACTCGACAGACAATACAGCTATCCCATTGCAGAAACATTCATGAGCTTAAGTGTGCCTTTGGCCGTGGCGTTTATGTCGGTGGGACTTCAAGCAACATTCAGTGTCTATAGCGATATAGTGGTCGAACTACCTAGTGTTGAATGGTTAGGGGACGCAACTGCCTCTTTGTTATTTACAGTATTGATCGGATTCTGCATTGGAGCTGCAGGATACATGCTAAAAAAGAAGGGTCTTCAGAAGTCCGGCGTCCAGTGTCACGGCTGGGAGTGTTTCTGCTCTTCGGCATAATTCAAATTCCACTTGGACATGCACTCGCTGAAGGTATTGGATTACCTGACGCTATTAAGCTACGTCCACTTTTGCTGATTGCGGGGTTATCACTTCTATTTGCGATTTCGAGGAACACTAAAGGTTTAGCCGAGAAGTTGGCCGACTCATCTCTTGTCGCGTTCATTATTGGAATCTTTGTCTCGATTATCTCGCTTTATTCAAATTTCGGGAAATTACCCCAGTACCATTTTATTGAGCCTCATGTTTTTTTTCAGGTTACAAATAATGCCCATGATCTTTTCCTTTACGGTTCTTGGTTATATATATTCTCCTTTTTCTTATCCTTGCGATTAATTGGCTTTGCAGAAGTGGACTTTAAGAAAAGGAACTGGCATATGCTTGAAGCGCTTGGCTTTTACGTCTTTATGACCCTAGCTGCTCCAAGCATTTTCGAATTAGTATGAATACAGCAAGGAAAGCTGAATACATACTAAAAGTTTCACTAAAGCAGGAAGCGACAGAGCCTGAAATCAACAGGCCGCAGAAATAGAGCTCCTCGAGAACAAAAGACAAAGTCAGAATGATATTTGAAGCAACAAATTCTACATACCAAATTGATCGCAATTCCAAAATGCGAGCTGGAAATCTCGGTCTGGCAGAATTTCTAAGTCAATTTCGACTTGCTTTTTCCAGGCAAGAATGTTTTTAATGGAATGTTCGGTATAAGCGTGGCTATGCCACTCAGTGAGGCTCGGAATTTAAGAATGAGAAATAAATTGAACACATATTACCCGCTGCGAAAACGGCCTCTTGTGGCTGACGCCAGTCTAAAAAAACTTCATACCCTATTTTTATCTATATTCATTGTCTTTGCGCTTTCGAATTGCGCGACGGTAGGTCCGCCTTCAGTTCAAAATGACCGTGTTCAATACAATGAAGCTATTGTCAGGACCAATGATGAGCAGTTATTGTTAAATTTAGTTCGCCTACGATATCGTGATTCTCCGTTTTTCCTGTCAGTGCAGAATGTCACGTCACGGTACACGGTGAATTACAATGGCAATGTTAGGGATGTTACGGGTGCAGGTACTTTAACGCTCGGCGGCTCCCTTACAGAAAGCCCTACCGTAGTGTATCGGCCAGTATCAGGAGAGCAATTCATAAGGGAATTGCTATCCCCCATTCCTCCTGAAAATATCGCTTTGTTAGCTCAGTCAGGGTGGAGTATTGAAAGAATTCTCCTGCTGTGCGTACAAGGATTGAACAATCTATTTAATGCCCCGAGCGCATCGGGACCCACACCGGGAATTGCGCCTCTGTACGAGGAATTTAGTGAATTCGCAAGCACTTTGAGACTACTTCAGCGAACACGGTCAGTCGAGATTGCGACATCCGAGAATGGGGATGCGATCTTACGTATATTCCCAAACGATTCACTCTCCGATGAGATTCGCCAAATTAAAGCGACACTACAAATGGATGAAACAAGTAATGAATTGATACTCAATCAAGTTCGTCAATATGACGGACCATGGATGAGGACGCGCTCGCCAATTGGCGTCATGCAGTTCATTGCACAATCGATAGAGGTACCTCAGGAGCATTACAACCTGGGCATTGTGACCGATACAGTAGACACCAATGGCGAACGCTTTAACTGGGATAGAGTAACTGGCAGAGTGGTTACAATCTCAAGTCAGAAAGAAAAACCTGAGGGTGCATTTTTATCCGTCCCATACCGGGATTGGTGGTTTTTTATCCCTGATTCGGATTTAAATTCAAAGACTACCTTTAGCTTGTTAAGTATGTTGATATCTATGCAGTCAGGCAGGATTGAGAATACAGGGGTAATCAATACGATCTCTTTGGATTAAGTATAAGCAGAACTTCTCTGCTATGAGATAATCCGTCTCAGAATGGTTTGTTCTGCAACCTACGGGCGAAGGACTCTACGTTTATACTAATGTCATCTTCTCCTACTTGATCAAAAGGGTTCTCGAGATGCATCTGAATATTGCCCAAGCTTGCCAGTGTTACTGTAAAAAGAATGGGCATCATAATTACCAATATGATTCCAAACCCACTGGATACAAATGCAAAATAGGGTGCGTACAAAATAGGTAAAGCTGTGATAAACAACCGGCTAAAGGTCCGCAAGGTTGTGGGAGTCCTATACTGAAAGATATGCTTCAGCGTCTCAAAAGCTAACAGCATGTCTTTCAAGTGAGAATTGCAAAGTGATGCCTCGTTTTCGTGTATGTGGTGGCGCTTACAACCTTCAGCGATAAGGTTGGATAGCTTCGAAAAATTTTGATAAACAGAAGTCTCTTTTTCTCGGAGATCCCCTTCTTCATCAATAATCAATTGTTGTATTTTCTCAAAGATCTCAACAACAGTTTTCTTTATATCAATCAACCATTTATCACCTTTGTCATCATTCCAGTCCCTGGCGAGATAAAAAATTGATTGACCAGAGGCTTTGAGCGACCCATACCGGTCAAGAGCGGTCTCACGCCTGGTGTAGGCAGCATTGATTGAGAAAACAATCGGGAACACAACTGCCGACATCACAAAAGTGATTGGCAGATCAGCCTCAAAACCCGTTAGCCGACAGACGAAGGTTAAAACTACTGAAAGTGTCGTTATCAGTAGAGTTCTAGCGTTGATAATTTGGAGTATTGAATCCTTGAACGTTGTCATCCTTAAGTCTCAAGGTTAGCTCGTGCAAGTGACCACTAAAGAACCGGTGGAGACGTCACTTCCGTCAAGACAATAAAGTACACGACGCACAATATAGTCATCATCAGCATGAGTCTCAGGAATATATAAGGCAATGGCGATGAGTGCCAAGGATAGAGCTATCACGGCCAGCAAAAGAGTATGTATGTTTCTCAAGAAAGATTGATTTGTTTCCATATTATCTTCGCCATTCTAAAAAGTTGGTGGTAAATCAGATCTTACTCTGATCAATTTGCGAAACGCCTGGTCAGGCTTTTAAGTTCAAGGTTTATGTCATCGACCACAACTAAATTTGTTTGCCGAGCCAAGACCGCATCATCGGCTTCTCTGACAGTTCCCGGCTGCTCTATCAGAAGAAAATTCCCTCTTGAGCTAGAGTATCCCCAAACCGGTTGAGTGGCTGGGGAAAGCGTTGTGTCTCTCGCGAACATCTGTCGCGGAGGGCCAAAGTTAATGAAATTCGGCTTACTCTCACGGTCAAACTGTGCAACCTCATAGTTGACAACCCATTGTTGCCTTCTGTTGCCATTAAAGAAAAATAACTCACTTTCAGTCCGGTTCCATATTGGATTTAACCCACCATCAGTGCTCGCTTGCCATTTACCTCCGTCAATATTGGGAAATGGTCTGACATAAACTTGATTCTGCCCAGTCTCCATGCTGACGTAAGAAATCCAGTTTCCGTCTGGTGAAATATCCACTCCATGGTACAACGGGAGCGTAGGTGCTAGGTCCAGCTCTGTCGCCTGCCTTTCTTGAGGTGTACCTATATCCTCAGCTAGTCCCAGAACATAAATCTGAGGAGGACTTCCCTTATCAAAAACTAAGAGGCCACTGCTTGTATGTGCCCATGCTTCGGTTCTTTCGGTTGAAGCGAATATTGTCTCAGGTAAATCTGTGCCATTTGCAGCGACTGATTTGATGCCCTCATTAGAATGCGAATAGAAAATATTGCTCCCATCCGCACTCCAAATTGGTCTCGAAGACTGGCCCTCAAACGTAAGGCGGCCCAGCGTATTTCTGTCAAAATCCCAAACAAAAATATCTGATGACCCAGTGTTGTCATACCGCGTGAAGGCGACTTGATCCTCCGTAGGTGACAATTTCAAGTGTGCTATAGATTCCTGTTCCATGACGGTTGAAATGAATTTTCCGGTTCTATCAACCCAAGTCATTTGACCCATATTCAATGTTGTACCAACATCCTCACCCGGTAGATAAAACAACTTCCCATCAGAAGAAACTGCGTACGCAGCATGTCCATAAGAGCCGTTAGACTCAATTCCTTCAATAATAGGAGTCTCGGAACCGATCGTTTCCAGCGACTCAAGGTCGAATGGCACCGCCCATAGGTCAGAATCCCTCACAAAGAGTATAAAACCAGCCTCAAGGTATGTTGCGTTTGAAGCATTCTGAATGAGTGATCTTATCTCTCCCGTTTCCAAATCATGGATCTCGATATTGCCATTTCCTGTTACAGTTTCCGAAGAAGCTGAGGTTGTGAGAATGTGTTGAGAGCCTGCAAGTCTTCTGGGCCAAGTGAACCACCTCGGTTCTTCTGAACTTAATTCGCCCATGCTTTCCAGCAGTTTAGGTTCGCCACCTGCGACTGATATTTCATATAGTTTCCCATCCGTGGCATTTGAGAAAATTACTTTTTCTTCAAAGGAGGTAAAACCACTTCGCAAGACTTGTATCCCTTGGTCTATGTATTGAATTGATCCTCCCTCTATCCTAATGCGAGCTAAAGTCCCTCCAGCTATAAAGTGGAGCCAATCTTCATCCTCTGAGAAAAATAGCAACCCGCTACCACCCACAGTTTCAAGAGTGGCAACTTCTCTCTCTTGATTAACCTGCGTCAAGTCCCTTATACGAACTTTTTGCGTGCCGGTCCCGTCGGACAATGTATACGCTAGCTTTAACCCGTCAGAAGAAACAGCAATGTCTGTACGAGTGTTGTGGAGCCCTCTAATGCCAGTATGGCCAAGCATAACCGATGAGCGAAAAGAGCCCGCTCGAACATTGGATTCGCTTGGTGATTGCAGAGCCTGGCGATTCTCGAATCCCGATTGATCAAAAATAAATGGCATCAAGTAGAAGCCGAATAGACCGATTGTAATGCATGATCCTATGCCAACTAGGACAAGTGTCTTTTTTGGCGTTGACTGAACTAGCTGCGGCGCCGAAGAGTGGCCTTCACTCCGGGAAGCATTAGTCGGCAGTGCCTCGTAGGCCCATCCAACGAGGAGTGCAATAGGGAAGCCTAAGATAAGTAAGAAAGTCAAAGTCTGAGCAACCCAGAGGGGCGTCTCAAAGGTTGGTAGCACAGCTTCAATCAGCTGAATAAGCACCCAAACGACCAAGCTATATGCAATGACTATTTTCGCGATATTGCTTTGTTTAAATCTTTCCCATTTACTAGTCATAGGTATCTTTTGGTTAAGAAACTAAGGAACTAATCACATAATATCAAATCAGTAAACTATTACAAAAAGACAGTTTTGATCACGCTGTTCTGCGATAGGGGCTGTGGGCAGAGAGGGGAAAATCAAAAAGAAATTAGTCCTAAGGCCCAAAAAATCCAAGAATAATTACGATAAAGTTACAGACTTTGCGCGACCCCCTAGGGGATGAACAGGCCAGATTTTGCGGTCTTCTCTTGCTTGCTCAGATTTTCATTCCCCGGATAGACCATGCAAATTGCCGTAACGACAGCGCTTATTACCACTGGATTGGAATAAATGAGACCGCCAATACCGGCTTGAAACAGAAAGACCCACACACCAATCAAAGCCGCGAACGCCAGCGCCATACGGTCAGAGCCAATGGAGACATCGTCAGCGCAAACCCTTCTCATGTCGCTGCCATATGCGGCTGGGCGAACAGCAACAGGCCTATCAGCAAATCAATGATGAATTATGGAAGGGAGGCACTCAGCAGAGCAGAAGGTTTTAGAGCCGTTAGAGACACCAGCATCAAAATGCATCAGCACATTTTTGATGCCATCAACCGAAGCTGAGGCAAAAAACTGTCACCGCACTGAATACCTTCAGTCGAATTAGACAGATACTTAAAATTAGAATAGTTTTCTCTTTACGCTTCTTGTGCCAGCAACGCCAGGTGCTGCGTCAAATCAATTGCAGGCATTATGTGCCACAAAAGATTGAACTATGAGAATCCGCTTACTCCTCTCTACAGCTCTAATCTTAATAATCGGCCTAATATACTTCCGCTTTGCTCGACCCGAAGCAATGGTAGTCGAGTCATTGGTCAGTAGATTTGATACCACCGAAACAATAGACCCCCGCTCGAGGGACCTTCTCCTTGAAAAATTGAATCAAGGAGACAGGTTCACACAATATTATGTAGCTAGATCAAAACGATCTCTTTCTAAGCTTGGCTTAGATGCCTATAACAGTTTGCTAGATTCGGGGCAGCCCGAAGTTGATGCGATGCTGAGTCCGGATTTTCTGAGCGGCACAAGTGTCGTTGACATTGAGTGGGGTAAGGCTCTTTCACTGTATCTCTCAGGTCTCGACAGCTGTTCGATTCATTTAGGCAATGACTTCGACGAAATCGATATGCGAGGTAGGTTCGTAACCGGACAGTCTTGGGGCGATCTAGGCCCTCCTGTAATTACCGGCATTGAGCTGATCGAATTAGCAAAATTATCAGAGAGCCAACATCAAAAAATACACGAGCAACTAAGCTATTGCTCTGCGTTTAGCGTGTGGGCGGCGCGCGATTTGGCTCTGTTCGAGTGGAAAATACTTGGCGACAACAGAAAGTTTCTTGTCTATTTGGATCAAGAAAAAGCGAAGGTAAAAGCTGGCTTAGAAGTTTTTAAAGCAGCTGTCGGGGAGGAATACCTTAGCGGAAGCAGCGCCATAGCAGAAGCAATCAAGCCTGAATTTGGGACCAAGTCTTACATGTTTAACTTAATTCCGCGTGGAGGACTTGAGGATCTTGAAACGATCAGAGATCTTGATAATGGCAGCAACCGAAATGAGGAAGCTTTAGCTGCGCGCTTAGTACTTGGCATGAAGTCCACAGCAGCCGAACGCCCACCAACATTTTCAATATCGCGAATTGAAGAAATTCCTGAAGGCGACTTTTCAGCAGAGGAACAGTTTAGAACTGACATGTCCTCCCTGGCTGATAGTAATGGGCTTGCCGCCACATATCTGCATCGATTCAGCTTGCCTGAAGACGGCATCAAGCTCAGCGATGAAGAGTATGCACAATCTTCTTTAAGAATGGTGCAATCCGACTATGATTGGGGCGCGTGTAATGCCGACAGCGAAATTGAACTCCTTTTTCCGAACTTCGAATACTATAGTGATGATGGCGATATTCAAGGCGCCTTAGTGCTGCTCTGCATTAACGGACATCTGAATCAACTTGATCTGTTGGAGCAGCGAGCTACCAATGATTTTAGTCAGGTTGAACGTGATCATGAATTTAGTATCGAAACGATAACAAGCGGCACTGTGCCGAACATGAAGGGATTAAGCTCGCACATTGGTATTGGGCTGTCAGCGATACTTATTGGGTTTGTTTTTTTCTATCTGGCCTATCTCTGCTTTATTGCTGATTCCACCAATCGCCGAAATAAATCAGTCTGCTTTCTTCTCATATCTGAAGGCCTGGTGCTAATTTTTGGTCTAGGTATTTTAGCAGTACCTACGCAGCTTGAATTTGTTCCTCTGGCTATCGGCATGTCCCTCACGATTCCTGTGATCCTCTCAGGGCTGACGGTCTCTCAGGGTTACTTCATAGCATCAACCGAAACATCCCTCGGAGCTTTTTTCGCTAGATTCAGAATAGGGATTGTGATTGCTTCGCTATGGCTGTTGAGCCAAATTTTGTCAGTCATATCATCCGGTGAGTACTTTGCGACTGCCGACATAGTTAGGCAATTCTACTTTTGGTCGATTAACTTCGTCGCTGTAGGTTCTGAAATCCTCATTTTCTTGTTTATGCACTCCTGCATACTAATTTGCTTAATCACCGAACATCGTAAACGCGATCCAAATAAAGAGTCATCTACCTCGTATTTTTTATACGCGTATTTCATGCGCTTCTTATTCTTGCTGGTTTCCTTACTCTATACGCCCGTTGTGATTGCATTGGCTGTTTTTTTCGATGATTTTTCGATCATCGACAACTATGGCCCAGATGTGATGTTTATGAGTTACATCTATGGCGAACTAATTTATGGCCTCCTATTTTGTTACGGCATCGTGAAAGGCAATATCTTCGGGATAACTCAGCTTATCAAAAGAGGAATGGTCAAGGTCCTATTCACGGCCTTACTTTTCACTGCGTTTTATTTTATGGAAACCATCGTATCCGGTGAGTTCTCAGATTCTCTTGGCAATTTGGCGGGGTTTCTTGGTGCATCACTTGTGCTTCTTCTCGAGAAGCCGATCAATAAACATGCATATAACTTCATCGATTATCTGATACCAGACAATGAGAGCTTGGGCACATCGGAGGAAGCTTACTTGTATCTTTATCGAGTCGCGATTGAGGATGGCACAATAAGTCAGGACGAGCAGAGGATGCTCGATTCAATGGCACAAAAGCTTGAGTTAGGCGCAGAAGACGTGTTACGGATTAAAAATAGAATAAACAACATCACTTGAACGTTTCTCAATTTCTCTAAATCAATATGAAAATCCCTCTAACAAGCACAATAAGCATCATAAGTAACCTCGTACTCTTAATTAGTGTCATCGTACTGATCCTGGAAGTCCGGCAAAACCAGACTGGTATGCTTGCGCAATCCAGTTATGAACGAACAAGAATGGCCATATCGAATGAGCTTGCGAGGGTTAATGGTGCCGGACCGATATTGACTAAAGTGAGAGCAGGTGAAGTGCTTAACGCGAGAGAAGAAAAGTTAATTATGGCCTACTACAGTCAGATGGCTCGCTACTTTGAGAACTTACATTACCTCAACGATCTTGGCGTTCTTGATGATCAGATATGGGAAGCTAATAAAAATGGTATAGATCTCTTCTGTTCTTTCCAAATTGCTAACCCAGCATACCCTGTGATTGGTGAGAATGAAGGATTTAAATACCGGGCTGACTTTGTACAGTTCTGGCGGTCGACCTGTGGCTTCGAATAAACATTTAGATCGAGAACTATGAACAGGGTTAACGCATTCAAAAATCCGTCCCAATTCCTACTCGCAGAGTTTCTTGTAGTTATTCTAGGCGTAACTTCGGCTTTCTTGGGTGAAGCTTGGTGGCAGAACGCCAGGGATTCAGAACTAGAGAGGGAGTATCTCCAGAGGCTTGTCGAAGATTTGGATTATGGGTTTGAAACTCTGACACGGAATGTAGAGAGAATTAGATTAGCGGGTGAGGCTTCTGAGAGAATCATAGAACGGTTATACGAAACTTCTCTTGATGGCTCGAGTGCAAGCACACCAGACCAATACTCTCCAGATTCTTCGATAGGCCAGCAGTTAATAACTGATTTCTTTCTGGCATCTAAAACAGGGGGAAGAGGATTCACCTGGTCTCATGAGACTACCTTTGCGGAACTCATCTCTACCGGACGGCTCAATTTGATAGGCAGTACGGAGCTACGGGCAGCAATATCTTCTTATTATCGGAGAGTTAATTGGACCCTTACACTCCGATCGGAATTGTCTGA
>Ga0255766_10004367_pt1 | contig 12016 bp, 27 predicted proteins | sample 071ome_23_FD_179966 | JGI IMG/M metagenome (GOLD analysis project Ga0255766, IMG submission 179966) | Coastal salt marsh microbial communities from the Groves Creek Marsh, Skidaway Island, Georgia - 071403BT metaG (version 2) | ecosystem: Environmental > Aquatic > Marine > Intertidal zone >... | reverse complement strand
ACTTTCAAGCTAGGCAATGCTAAGTTCAACGATGGGACAAACCTCAAAGACGCTGAGTCAGATGCATTTAAACGTGCATGCATGAGATTTGGCCTTGGTGTAGAGCTATGGTCAGGCAGTAAACAATCAGAAGAAGAAGCTACAGCAGTAGCACCTGATGGTTACACTCAAGAGATGGCCGAAAAAGACGCTATGGTAGAAGTTACTAAGGTCGATATGCGTAAGAAAGAAAACAAACCTACTAAGGAAGATATTCAACGCATGAATGACATTATGGATAGTATCATAGCACAAGACGTAAAGGTAGATGATACACCTACAACATCAGACGAACCACCTTTCTAATGCAAGACTTAGAATTTATAGTGCAAACTATACAGTCTATGACTGCATCAGTACAAAATAAAGAAACTCTAAACAAAATCATAGGTACTGCTAATCAATACGCTAGTACTATGAAGTTTCCTACAGATAAAACAACTTGGTCAGATGAACAATTGACAAAGTATTTTGACATGATTGAAAGACTTGTTGATATGCCAGTCGAATATACTCAAGATGAGTTTGATAGCTTGTCTATACAAGATAAGTTAGCAGCTGTAGGTATAGAGTCAGAAGATAAAACGTCAGGTTTACAACAACCAGGCGGATTGATTGGAGATATTGTAAACAATATGGAACAACAAAATAAATACAGAGATGACTTGAAATGTCCTTACTGTGGACAGATGGTATACGATAATCGTAACAGCAAAAAGTCAGATAAAAGTCCAGACTTTACATGCAGTACTAATGACCCTGCAGTATGTGGTGGACACACAGGCAAATGGCGTAAGTCATGGTGGCTTGATAACTCAGATATTCCTGCAGAATGGGATATCAAATGATACCAGAATACTTTAGAGGTACTAAAGTACCTGCGTATATTAAATCAAAAACACAACTTATAGCTTGGGTATTAACTGAGTTTATGGGTGATGAACCAATTAGCAATTGGGAGTTTGTGGCAGACTTACATTGCCACAGGTTTGGTGGGATAATACATAATCTTAGGCAGGAAGGTTATGAAATTACTACTTTACCTAGTAAAAAACGTGGGTTAGTACACTACTACTGTACTAAGTTACCTACAAAGAAAGCTGCTACCATTAGCTAATGATAGAAGTAATTGTTGGGTGTTTGTTTCCGATTCTACTTACACCTAGCGACTTACCTGTATATAAAGAATGCTATGAAACTAAAGTAAAAGTAGAATATGTTGTTCATCATGGCGACTTAGTATCCAGGTATTTTAAAGAGGACGACATCTTGCAGGCACTAAATGTAATTTACTGCGAAAGCTCAGGAATAGCTAAAGCAGTAGGGGTAAACACAAACGGTACTGCAGATGTTGGACTCTGGCAATTCAATGATGATACATGGGCTTGGTTAAAACCTAAACTTGGTATAGTTAGTAGTAGAACTAATAAAGAAGTATCTACAGCAGTGGCTTCTTGGTTAGTTTACAATGACGGTTGGCATCATTGGAACAGTAGTAAACACTGCTGGAAAGGATTTGACAATGAAATGTTGTGGCTTAGAACTAGCAGTATGCAGCGTAACTGACGTAGCATTCTGTTGGTCATGTGAAAAGAATTGGGGTCATGTAGATGACCTGGTCTGACATCAATAGAGAATTTAGAAAAGAAATAAATAAAACATTAAATCTTATATGCGAATTATGTGGCATAGCTTACATGACAGACTTTACATTAGTTAAATATTGTAATAATTGCATAGAAAGATTAGAAATGGAGATGGATTATATTGACGAAGATTGATATAAACAAAATAAATATATTTAATAATCCTAAGTTTATGAAAGTATGGGCAAAGCAATTTGACCAAGCATGTGGTAGTGATGTGTTTAACATACCACCAGACATGGCAAAGCTTAGGTTTTTAATGGATAAGTTTGTCGTAGATTATAACTTTCATTTAGGACAATTAGAGGAGGAATAATAGACAATATAAAACGCTTTTGGATATTTTATATTTATCAACCATTCTTAGATAAGTTTTGTTATGGAGTAAAAATAAAAACTTATATTAGATGGAAAATTAAAGGAATAATTTAGGAGGAATAATGCCAACTTATAAAATACTTGTTAGATTTGATGCTAAAGATTGGGATGACGCTGTTAGCGTTGTAGAAAATATGTATGTAAAAGATTGGATAAATGAAATGGAGGAGGAGTAATGCAAACTAAATTTGCATCTAAAGAAGCTATATACCATATTACACCTAACGATTCTACGTTAAAGTTTAGAAAGTGGGTAAAGAAAAAAATAAAGTTAGCTGATAGTTTAGATAAGTTTGGAGGTAAACGTTTACTAGGAGTAACAGATACAAATACACCTATATGGGTTAGCTATAGTATTGATAGAGAAACATTAACTTGTGACATAGCTTTGTCGCATTCAATAGATACTATACGAAAATCTAAACTTTGTCCCAGACGTATTACTGTAGCTACAGGTGAAAACTTTACAAGGTTAGACCATGCTATGCGTCCAGCTAGTAAGACTGACCATGGTGAAGTAACACAACGTACATTAGATTACATAGAAAAACTAATGTTTTACAATGAATCAAAAGTATATTATGAAGATAACAAATGTACAACAGGTATGTTTATGAAAATATCTAATGCAATATATGAAGGTTCACCAGAAAACTTACGAGTTAGATGGACTGATATAATGAAAGCTTGGAATATGCCAAGAGGAAAATACTTTAACATCTAATGAATAACAATACATACAGACCTTTGCCTAGTTATATGACTATTAAAGAATCACCTATAGATGGCTTAGGTCTGTTCTGTAATAAAGTAATTAAAGATACTGAAACATCTTTAGGTATTACTCATGTATTTATAAATGGTGACGAGTTTATATACAGAACACCATTAGGTGGTTTTATTAACCACAGTGACAATCCTAATTGTGAATTAATACGTATGGATAAATCACCTAGTCAAGGTGTTAATCATTTGTTTCCTTTAAGAACAATTAAGAAAGGTGAGGAAATTACATTGAAATACACAATGTATAAAGTATGATGGAAAGTTTATCACCACTTAGAGAAGAAGCTCTTAAAAGGGCAGGAGGACGCTGTGAATGGGCATATTGTAATGATAACAAATGGTTAGAGCTTGCACATATACAAGGTATTGGTATGGGTGGTAGCAAGTCACGTAAGTTTGATATTAATAATGTAGCAATATTATGTAAATGGCACCATGATATATATGATGGTAGGCAATCTAGTGGAAAGAGTGTAGCCTACAGAGATTTACTTAAAGGTTTTTTAAAAAGAGAACGTACTATTTAAACTTTGGACGTTGTTATTTACCTAGTTTATTATATTGTTTATCGAACTGTTGTTCGATTTTACGTAAGCCTTCAGCTTTTTTTCTAAGGTATTTCTTATCACCAAAAATATCAGGATAACCTGTTGATTCTAAATAATTAGCTTGATAATCTAATTTATCAGCTTTAGCACCAGCTTTTTTAGTTAACATTTTAGCTTGATATTTTCTACGATTAAGTTCTTGTGGTCCTAATCCAGCATAACCTTGACCTACTTTATATTTCTTGTAAGCCTTTGCATATGCTTTCTTATAAAGATTCATATCTTTTAAAGAATTTTCAAGTCCTTTTTTACGAGGTTTAGGTTTAGGATTAAATTGAGCCATTATGGATTTAACTTAGTACCTTGATTTTTTTTATTTCTATCATCCCAAGTTTTAAGATTAGCTGAATATAATCCAGCAGACTTAGGTGCAACCCTTACAAATAATTTTGCCATATCTTTAAAACCAATACCTTGGTTTAAACTTGACATAACATTATAACCTGATATTGCACTTAAGTTTTTTTCATAAACTTGTTTAGGTTCCATATTACCTTTTCCACCACCTTCAATACGTTTTACGTTAGGCATTATTTACTCACTTTCTTAACAGGTTTAGCTAATTGTTTTTTAGCAAACTCTTTAACAACTACTAACGCTGCTGCACCACCTGATAACGCAGCTAACTGTAAAGCCTCTGCATCTACACCAACTAATGGAGCAACTGTTAACGCAGATATAAATGCTTCAACAAATGTCCATAATGTTTTTTCTAATATATCTTTATATTCTTTTGACATTATTTATTTCCTTTTTCTATTAAAGCAGCTAAACCTACAGCACCAAGTGTTGTAAATAGCTTACCCTTACCTTTGCCTTTGCCTTTTATTTTAGCTAATCTAGCAAGACGTTCAGCATTTTTTTGAGCTTGTCTTCCTGTCATGCCTTGAGCCACACCTTCATCAAAAGCTTTTTTCATATTAAATGATTCACCAGATGTAACAGCTTTAGGTGCATCAGGAGTAACTGAATTAACTGTATTACCTGATATTTTTTTACCAGCAAACTTACCTTTCATTTTACTTCTGCTACCTGTTGGGTCATCTGCTGGATAATCTCTACCTGGTATATCTTCAAATCTTGGTATATCTCTATCTTGATGTTGTGCATCATATGCAGGTCCATCGTAGTCTTCTAATGGGTCAAAGTCAGGTTGTAAATTTTTAGGTCCTGTTTCTCTATAATAAAAGTCACCTTTACCTACTTCTAAATGAGATGTATCTCCAAAATCTACAGCTTGTCTTGGTTGTTGTATATTACCTTGTGCATCTACACCAGTAAACTTAGGACCTTTACCATATGTTTTACCTGCATCACTAGTAGCTTGTCCTAATATACCTTTTGAAGTTCCAGACGTAGGGTCACGAAAATCATAAGGTTTAGTTCTACCTTTATATGGTTCACCAGATGCAGCAGCTTGTGCTTGTGCTTCAGTAAATAGACCAGCTCTTTCAGGACTACCAATACCAGCTCCTTCACGTAATGCTTTTTCTATTGATGCTTGTCCTAAAGAACTTTTAGAAAAAGAATATTCACCAGATTTTAAAGTATCATATGGTATTTGTTTAGATTCTAATCCTGTTTGAATAATAGCTTCAGCATTTTTTATACCAGGACCTTTACCTTTAGATGTAGTAGGTAATGGTTTAGCATCTTCAATAGTTAATTCTACATTCATAGGGTCTACCTTGCCACCATAAGCAGAGGTAACTCTTTTACGTAGAGCTTCAGTTTCGTATGTTTCTCCCATACCTTGTTGCATTTCTCTAGAAATATTTAATTCTTTTTTAAGCTCACCTTGTAATCTAGCAATTTCAGTATTAGCTTTCATTTCACCAACACTATCAGCAGACTTAATAGCTTTTTCTAAATTAGATATTTCTTGGTCTATTGCAGATTCAATAGCTTCTTCTACACCACGTTGCGGAGCTAAAGCTTGACGTTGTTGTCCTTCAAAAGGTATCTCATATTTTTTACCTGGACGACCATAAGGTGTAGGACTACCAGCACCACTAGCTAGTTCGTCCATTTCTCCACCAATGAAATCCATTTTTCTAGTTTTTCTTAAAGGGTCTTTAGATGATGGGTCATAATCTTCACCAGAAAATTCTTCATAATCAAAACCATTATCATCGTATAATTTATTTCCAAAAGGTATCTTTGCCATATTATGTTATTCTCCTGCCGTCTAGTTTAGCAGATAAAATCTGAACTTCGCCACTTATCTCTTGTAATTTTTCCATAACTGTACTTGTAAGTATGACATCATCAGTTGACTTATTAGATATATCTTTTAACTTACCATCAAAATCTATATACTCTACTTCTACATCTTGACCAGATTCTATAGCTGACAATACACGTGGATATACAAGTGTATAAGCATCACGACTTGAACCTATAAACCCATCTTTAGCTACTAGGTTGCTAGTTTGTGTATTTCCCAACAATAAACAACCTGCAGTATTTTCATCAGTATTACCTGAATGCCATAGTATCCATTCAAAGCCAGGTACATCTAGCACCCATATCATACCTTTATGAAAGTCCGCACCATATCTGGACAGATAACGATTATGAAAACCACCTTCAGTACGTAAACCTAACTTGTAAGTACCAGCAGGTATTCTAGTTTCACCCCAGACTTTAACATCACGTTGTTCATCTTCTAATGTATAACAAAGAAATGTACGTTTACCATTGTTTACTTCAAATAGCAAACCTGATGTAGAGTCTTTTTGGCTACTTACTCTAAGAACTTCGTACTTCATCTATTGGTTCCCACACTGCACACCAACCATATGGTGCTACTTGTTCCTGAAATTTAACGCAATAGTTATTAGAATAATATTCGCAATTACTACAATACTGACCAATTGTATTACTTCTGTTAACATATGCTCCTGGTAACGCCATTATTTATTCTTACGTATTTTTTTAATTTTATTGTTATGTGTTTTAGCATATATAAAGTTTTTAGTTTCACGAGTAACTGTACCTCTATAGGTTTTGCCACCCCACTTCCAACTTACTGTTTTAGCCATACTACCACTTAACTTTATCAGCCCAATAAGCTGCTGACATTTTACCTTTTTTAATATTTTTAGCGTGTCTTGCTTTAAAAGATTTACGTTTCTTTTTCATTTTATCTGATTCACCAGCTTTAGGTTTACCAGCAGTCTTAGCACCTTGCTCACCAAATCTAATTAATTTATATTTGCCATTAGAACTAGCCATAACAACATGTGATTTACTTGGATGACTAGGTGTACGCTTAGGTTTATTAACACCTTTAAGACCGTTCTTTTTCATGGTAGCTTTTACTCTATCTGGAACTGCCATTATATCTCCTGTTTTCTTTACGTACTAAGTATACTGATATTACGTCAATAAAGCTATTCGCAATGACAATTAATACTGCCATCAGGACAGTTACATATTTGAATAATTGTTTCATCCATTTAATTTAAATAATAATTCTGTAAAGTTAGATTCTAACATATCTAATTCACTATTCATTTCTAATACCATAGCATCACAAGCGTTTTGATGTGATTTAATTTCTTCTATAGAGTTAAATACCCAACCAAATGCACCAAGCATTGCTGATAACACTATAGGTATAATTGTTTTGGTGTCTATTTTTATTTGTGACATTGTTCTCCTACATTAAGGCAGCAACAACAACACCACCTACTGCTACCAATAAGCCTAATACTTTATAAAATTCTGCTTTGTCTAGTTTTGCATCTAGTTTACTATCGATTTCATCAAGGCGTTTTAATACCATATCTAACATCTCCTTTTGTGTATAACCATTACCAAGATAGTCAGACATTATGGAAGGTCATCCTCTGACATATAAATGTCATCACTCCAGGTGTATGATTTATCGTAGTAGTTACGATTTTCCCAATCCCAAGTGCTTAATTTTTTAAGAGATGATAGAATATCTTTTAAAAAAATACCTAATAAAAATCCAATTATAAAATCCATAAGCAGGATTATAACATAAACTTTTTAGGTTTTCGTTTAACTATATTTTTAGATATCTTATTTATATTATTAACAAAACTTGTAATATTTTTTATTTGATTATAATAATTTAATGTTTCTTTATTAAATTCTTTATAATTTATATTAATGTTTTTATTAAATAATAAATACATCATTGGTTTATTTTTTTTAAAATTAACAATTCCTGGTTTGTTTTTATCTATTAATAACCAAGCACTATTAATAGGTCTTATCCATAAATTAATATTAAATGCACCTGGAACAAATTGTAAATTTGTTGTTTCTATATTAGGTGGCAAAGTAATTATTTCTGTATTTTTGATATCTGTATATAAATTATACGGTAATAAAAATTGCAAATCTACAATATTATTTTTTTTATTAACTGCAATAACATTTTTTAAATAAGTAATTAAATCAATATTATTAGGTGCGTTTTTGTATTGAAAATTATAAGTTACATTGTTTATATTTTTATCATAGTTAATTTCAATTTGTAAATCTAAAGGAGAGTTAATATAAAATAATCTATTATTTACTGAACTAACAGCAGGACATTTAGGATTATCTATTAAAGTATATTGTTCAATATTATTAAAAAAACCTTTTGGTACAAAAATATTATCTTCGTTTTTTATATCGTAATAGACATTAGCTTTTTGTAAATTAAAAAATATACTCATTATTTTTTAATATTCTTTTTATATCCGCCAACAAAAGTATTTTGTATTCTAGCTTTTTCAATTAATATTTTATTTTTAAATTTTTTATTATAAGGTTTAACTTTATAAATAAATTTTTCTCTTTTAAAAGGAACTAAATAGCACAATGGAGTTCCACTTTTAATAAACACTTCGTTATCTTTAGAAGTAAACATTAATTGTAAAACTATTTCACTTATTTTATCAGCTTCATAAACTCCATAAGCTATATGCCAATCAGGATTGTAATCATATATTAATGGAACTTGTCTTAAACTATATCCTCTTGGAACTATTAATTGAAAAGGACTTATAATTTTAAATACTTTTTTAATATTTGAATTAGAAAAATAATCTACAAATTGATTATCAGTATGATGTTGTAAATAAAATCCTGTATGTTCAGGTACTTCCCAATAATGTTTTTTATTTTCATCTACACTTAAATACATATCACAATGTGCATATATAATGATTCCTTCTTTAAATATATCTACAAAACTTGGACATTGTTTTGCGGTTCTTAAATTAGGAAATTTACTAGGTCCTCTTTCAACATTACTAGGAATATTTTTAAAATATTTTGGTATATCTTTATAAGCAGGTTTAGGAATTATATTATTAATTGATAATAATTCTTTTCTTTCAGTAGTAATTATTATTTTTTTCATATCCACCTAGTTTAATTGATATTAAGAAACAGACCAACCTTGTGTATTATCAGCTTGATACGCAGCTTCATCCCAATAATAATTATCATTATTATAATCAGAAGGATAATCAATAGGTGGTTTCCAATCCCATATATTTGTATCTAGCACCCAACTATTTTTATCTAAAGGTTTTACAGGATAAAATACATCATTGATTTCATCATAATAATCACCCATAGATGCAAAGTTTCCTCTAAATGGAGTGCCACCTAATATGTGTGTATTGTGCATTGTGTTATAAGAAGTTCTTACAACTTTTGCATTATTACAAAATTTTTTACTAATATAATCTTCCCAATTTTCATAACCTTCAGGTAATAAACTTAAATCGTCTTCATCTTTTCCTGTTAATACTCCAGTTACAATATTATTATTGTCTAGTACTGCATAATGTGCCATTAGATACTCCAACTTACATTGTCTGAACCTGAAGTAAAATAATGTATTTTATATTCACCACTTGTTACATAATTGTGTGTTAATAATGGACCAACAGTTGCTGTGTACTTAGCTGGATATTTAATAATAACTACACCTGAACCTCCAGCACCTGAAAAAGCATTATAATCACTTCCTCCACCACCGCCTGTGTTAACTGTTCCTGATACTCCATTTAATCCAGCGTCTTTTTCACCTCGGCCTCCACCGCCAAGACCACCAGTTCCTTCTTGAAATGAACTAGCTGAACCACCACCACCTGCATAATATACATCAGAACCTTGAACATCTCCTACACTAGCAGTTGTAGCATCAGAAGCTGGTAATAAATTACAGATTACACCATCACCACCGTGAGTTCCATAACCGCCATAATTAGTAGTACCGACTTCAGAAGCACCGCCACCACCGCCACCACCATCTTGTGTGTTAGCACCACCTCCTGCAAAACCTTGATTTGTTTCTCCTGCAGCACCTGCAGCACCACCATTATTAGAAGCACCTCCACCTGAACCTCCAGTTCTATTTCCACCGTGGCGACCTTGACCACCACCGCCACCAATAGCAACTACAGGTTGAAAAGAACTTGCACTACCTTGACCACCGCCATATCCGTATGTAGCACCACCACCTGCACCTACAGCAACTAAATAATCTTTTTCTAATTCAATAAAATTCTTAGGTGCAGCATCATCACCACCACCTGAGTTTTCTTCTGTAGTAGAGTTAATAAAACCTCCACCACCGCCACCACCAGTTCTACGGTTATTATCACCACCACCGCCACCGCCTCCACCAGCGACAACTAAATATTCTACAGCAAATCCTTTAAAAGCACTATTACTAAGAGTATTTGATTTACTTGCAGATATACCTTGATTACTTAATGATGTAATTGACATTTAAACTCCTATAATAATTATGATATTTCTGTACCAAACACAGAAAAACTTACATCAGCACTTGAAGCTGTTGCAGTTACTACATCTGTAGTAGCTAAAGTTATACCTAATGTTAATGTAACAGTATCATTAGCAGCTATATTTGCATCTTTAACAATAAAATGTTCATTAGCTTCTGCTGCACCTGATGGTCTAACAGATAAACTAAATGTTTTTGTTGCTGCACTTCTATTACAAACTACAATAGTTGAAACTATTGCTTCTGTTGAAGCTGGTACTGTATAAACATCAACTGAAGTAGTAAAAGCATCTCCAGTTTGTCCTAATACTTTATACGCATTTGCCATATTTTATCTCCAATTATATTTTTATATTATACTATACACCTACCAAAAGCAAGGTTTCTTCAGACAAATAAATTAATGCGTGTCCACTATCAGACCACAACATCATTTGTTCGCCTTCATTTATTCCACCACCACCTGCATCAGGTAGTAAATCTATATCTTCATCTATTGGCAAATTACCAATAGTATCTATTCCTAAACTTCCACCTTCTTTGAGCATTAATAACATACCCATTATGCACCCATTACTATAAAAGGATGAACTTCTACTGGAGGTGCAACTTGACTTACATAAACTTTTTTAGCTGTGCTATCTGTTGCATCATAAACTAAAGCATAGTCTGCTTCAACATCTACTGTAATTCCAGTACCATCAGTAGCACCATCAAACATAGCTGTAGCTGAAGCTGCAGTAATAGCATCTATAGCTGCTTGACCTTCTGTTAATATACCTGCAACTCTATCATTTTGGTCATTTATGTGTTGTGCTAGTACAGCCATTCTAACTGTAGTACCAATACCGTGTGATATACCTGTATCAGCTGCAGCACCTGCTGCTTCTTGTCTACCATCATAATCTCTTTCAACATCACTAAATGTTGTAGAACCTGATGTATGTGTTTTAACTACTACAATTTCTCTGTTAGATGTACTGTCTGGGTCAATAACTAAATATACCCAAGTATCTGCATCACCAGTTGTAGCTGATGTAATACCATTAGTACCATCTATTGTTGGTGTAGATGCAACGTCAAATGATGTAGCACCTGCACTAAAATCTGAATTAGCAATAGTAGTTTCATAAAAGTTAAATACTTGTGTTGCTCTATCTGCCATTATGCTCCGTATCTCATTATACCCCAAGCAGCAATACCTGGTGTATGTATTGATGTTACTTCTTCAATAGTACCTTGTCTAGTACCACGCACTGTAATAATAGCATACATTGTATCACTTCCAATTACTTCATTAGATTGTATAGGATAACTTATTTGCTCTACTACACCACGAATAATTTCTTGTGGTTCAAATATTTCTAATGTTACTGAATCACCTTCTTTAGCACGTAATGCTTTATATAAAGTATCTCCAAGACCTTTTACTTTTAATGGTTTTCTACCAGGTCTTTCTACTCTATCACTAATGTTTATAGGTATTTGTGCTACTACAAGTTCTGGTCTTGCTAATGCACGAAACTGTACTGATTTGACTTTAGGAGTTGACATACCATCTGTACTTCTAAGTATGACTTTACCTATAATATATCTAGAAACTTCTGCTATTTGTTTTTCTTCGTCACCTGTACCACCAAGTTGTGTTAAAGCATTAGTAAACGTAGCAGACTCAGGTGCATCTAAATCTTCAAATCTAGTTGAATATTGTAAACTTACTTGTGTATCTGCAGGCATTGTAACAGTAGATACTTCTGCACCTACAAACT
>Ga0255766_10004364_pt1 | contig 12020 bp, 8 predicted proteins | sample 071ome_23_FD_179966 | JGI IMG/M metagenome (GOLD analysis project Ga0255766, IMG submission 179966) | Coastal salt marsh microbial communities from the Groves Creek Marsh, Skidaway Island, Georgia - 071403BT metaG (version 2) | ecosystem: Environmental > Aquatic > Marine > Intertidal zone > Salt... | reverse complement strand
AATCGCTGCATACAGCCATAATCAGCGTCGATTTTTCATCCGCCAAAGCATGAAAGTGACCAGTGATGTTAAGGCTTGGTGCCAGCGGCGGAATGTTCGCATCTGCCGACATGTGCAACGTCAAAATAAATGCCCTATCTGATTGACCAACCGACTGGCCAACTGCAACATAATCATAAGGCAAGCTGTCAAATCCCGCTGTGCCATCCCAATGCCAAATACGCGGCCCCACGCGGATCCGGTAATCAGCGAAAATATGTTTCATGCCCTGAATTTGCGCATAGCGATGGTTTTGATTGCGCCGCCATTTAGCAAGCGCCGCTTCGCCCGCCCAATATTGGTGCGATAAAATCAGCGCGGCCTGATCAATGGATTGATACCGCTGCATCCACAACAGACCATCATGGCCTGCCAATATTGGTTTTAACTGTTCTACATGATCGAAATAAGCCTGCCGTTGTCCCGGCTTGGGCCGCACTTCAAAAAACAGTCCGAAAACAGATTGTTCCTCTTGCCGCATCAAACCTCCTATAATGTGCCACAATAAATATTGCTGATACCGGGTGTTAAATAATGTCCAGCCACATCAATTGTCATTCAGGCGTAGCATGGCGTTTCGCAGACATCCAGCCCTGCCCGGAACAAACCCAAGACTAGACACAAAAATCCACACCGCGTGATGATTAGATATCACGGTTTTGCCATGCCGGCATGATCAAGCCTGACTTGCGCAGATAGACTTGCAGGTCTATATCGATAAGCTCAATCTAATTAATGGTCAGGCCTGGGCCTGTGACAATTATTAAGGTGATCACAAAATGGCAGCGTCACAGCCTCTTAAAGCCGCGTCTTGGATGATCGGGGCGATGGTGTCATTCAGCCTGATGGCCATTTCTGGCCGGGAATTAGCACCTGATCTGAACACATTCGAAATCATGTTTTTCCGGTCATTAATTGGATTGGTAATTGTGCTGATCATTGCGTCTTTTGCTGGGACATTGCGGCAAATAAAAACCGATCGGCTTGGCCTGCATATGCTCCGCAATACCGCGCATTTCACTGGGCAGAATTTATGGTTTCTGGCGGTGGCGTTTATTCCGTTTTCGCAATTATTTGCGCTAGAATTTTCGACCCCGGTATGGGTGGCACTGTTAGCGCCTCTATTCCTTGGCGAGGCACTCACACGGCGCCGTTTATTGGCTGTGCTGATTGGTTTTGCTGGCGTGCTGATTGTTGCTAGGCCAGATGTAAATGAACTGAACCCGGCAATTTTAGCGGCGATGGCCTGCGCCATTTGTTTTGCCTGTTCGTTAATGGCGACAAAAAAACTGACCATTGATCAATCAATAACCTGCATTTTATTCTGGCTGACAGCGATGCAACTTGGCATGGGGACGGCGGCGATTGCTGTGACCGGCGGTCTGTCGATGCCACAAGGCATTGATTATATCTGGGTGTTGACTGTTGGCATTGGCGGATTAACCGCGCATTTTTGTATTACAAAAGCGTTGGCGTTGGCCCCAGCCATTGTTGTCATACCGCTTGATTTTCTGCGCTTGCCGCTGATCAGCCTGATTGGGTTTTTGGCCTATGATGAGGCATTTGAATCAGCTGTTGTTTTTGGCGCCATGCTTATTTTTACCGCGGTTTTGGTCAATTTGCAGGGCGAACATCAGCGCAATAGTACCGCATCAAAGGGCTGATCAATCAACTTCATACTGGCCGCGCATCATGTCTTGTGCGGTGTATTTTTAATGTCATTCAAAATGGCCGAAAAATCCTGTTCAGCATGGTCAGGCTGGCTGGCAAATTGCTGGTAGATTTGCAAGGCCAGCTTGCCAATACGTGTATTGGTCTCTGTCATGCTGGCGGCATCTTGGGCCAAGGCTAGATCTTTGACCATCATGGCGGTGGAAAAGCCGGGCCGATAGTCATGATCTGCCGGGCTTTGCGGGCCAATATCTGGTGCCGGGCAATAGCTGTTCATTGACCATGAACTGCCAGATGAGGTGCTGACAACATCAAAAAGCCGCTGCCGGTCAAGCCCAAGTTGATCGGCAAGTGCAAAGGCTTCACAGGTGGCAATCATCGTAGCGCCAAGAATCATGTTGTTACATATTTTTGCCGCCTGCCCAGCACCCGCATCGCCGCAATGAATGACCCGCCCCCCCATAATGTCAAATAACGGCATCGCCAATTCCAAGGTATCGGCGGCCCCACCAACCATAAATGTCAGCGTGCCTGCAGTGGCACCGCCAACGCCGCCCGATACCGGCGCATCAAGACCGCGAAGCCCAGCCGCCTCTATCATCTCGGCAACCTGTTTGGTTGTCTGAATATCAACCGTTGAACAATCTATAAAACATGATGATGACGCCATAACCGGCATAATTTCACCTGCCACTTGATGTAACGCGGCACCATTTGGCAGCATCGTGATCACAACATCTTGACCACTGGCGGCATCGGCCGCGGTGTCTGCAACGCCAAGCCAATCTTGGCATGCTTTTGCCTGATCAAAATTCACATCAAACCCGGTAACAGCATGGCCAGCATGTACCAGATTTCTGGCCATTGGTGCGCCCATATTGCCAAGCCCGATAAAGCCAATTTTCATAAGTTCTCCCCCTTTGTGCGCAATCACGTCCGCACCCGCACTAGCACCGGTAAAGACACCCGTTAAATAGTTGCAGGTTTGTAGCGAAATGCGGTATGCCTCTCATCTAATGCTAGTCTTTTTATTTTGGCAAAGGAAACATTATGCGCAGTTTGCAACGCCCCGGCCGGTCTCCCGTTCTCGCCCCACATGGCATGGCAAGCACGTCTAGCCCTTTATCCACCCAAGCCGCCGTGTCGGTTCTGCAGAATGGCGGAAATGCGATGGACGCGGCCATTGCGGCTTGTGCCGTGCAGGCTGTTGTCGAACCACAATCTACCAGTATTGGTGGTGATTGTTTCTGCTTATATTCACAAGCTGGCAGTGACCGCGTCATTGCCATGAACGGGTCAGGGCGGGCGCCAATGGGGCTGTCTGCTGACTGGCTTTTGCAACAGGGCATTACCAAAATTGAACAGCAATCGCCCCATTCGGTCACTGTGCCAACAGCCATTGATGCGTGGGTTCAGCTGAACCGAGATTATGGCAAAACACCGCTTGGCACATTGCTGCAACCGGCGATTGGCTATGCCCGTGATGGATTCCCAATTGGCCACCGGGTGGCAGATGATTTTGCCGACTGCCATGATTTATTGGCGGGTGATGCCGATATTGCTTCGGTTTATCTGAAAAATGGTCAAGATTTCCAAAATGGCGATCTGTGCCGAAATCCAAACCTTGCTAAGACATTGCAAGCCATTGCCGAACATGGACGGGATGGGTTTTACAAAGGCTGGGTTGCCGAAGATATTTTAAATAAATTGCAATCACTTGGCGGCGTGCATACACAAGATGATCTGGATCAAGCGCTGGCCAATTATGTCACTCCGATAAAAACCAACTTCCGCGGCTATGATATTTGGGAATGCCCGCCAAATGGTCAGGGCGTGATTGCGCTGATGCTGTTAAACATCATGTCTGGCGTCGATAAATTTGGCGATCATCCGCTATCGATTGACCGAATCCATCACGAAATTGAAGCTGGCCGGATTACCTATCGCGACAGGAATTTGTATCTGGCTGATCCAGCATTCAGCGCGGTGCCAGTTGACCAGATGCTAAGCGCTGATTATGCCGCCGCCATCCGCGCGCAAATTCAACCAGAAAAAGCACATGCTGACTTGCCGGCAACAACCCTGCCACCACATAAGCACACTGTCTATATTTCGGTTGTTGATAAAGACCGCAATGCCTGTAGCTTTATCAATACCGTATTTCACAGCTTTGGTGCGGGACTGATGACACCTGAATCGGGCATTGTTCTGCAATGTCGCGGGCAAGGGTTTGTTATCGAACCCGGCCATCCAAATTGCATTGCGCCAGGCAAACGGCCACTTCATACGATCATTCCCGGCATGGCAACCAAAGACGGAAAAACAGTGATGTCATTTGGCGTAATGGGTGGTGAATATCAAGCCTTTGGCCACATGCAGTTCCTGACCCGGTTGTTGGATTATGGCATGGATATTCAAGAGGCGCAGGATTGTGCCCGCTTTTTCCCAGATCCCTTTAGCGATGTTGTCGAGGTGGAAGAGCCAATCAGCGAAGATATGCGTGATGCCTTGCGTGCCCGCGGTCATAACATCCAACCCGCCCGCAAGCCAATTGGTGGGTCACAGGCAATCTATATTGACTGGGAAACTGGGCTATTGCATGCCGGGTCGGACCCGCGCAAAGATGGGTGCGCCATGGGCTATTAGCCCTCAGGCCGTTTTTTCAATGTCTAATATAATGTGGATATAGTCCATCGCATGCCCACTTGGGTTTGCAGCAACGTCGTCGCGGTATGAATCATAAAACCGATCAACAATCTGATTGATATCATCTTCACCCCGGCCCTCTAGCGCCGTGCGAAACACGGTTTCAGACCAAGACCGCATCGTTGGAATCAGACTATTTGCATAATCTATGTTTGACATTGAACCACCAACGCCCCCTGCCGCCAAAAACGCGGCTTCATATGGGCATTTGGTTAATTTACTGTGGCAGGATTTAAGGTTTAACCCGGCCTTACGCACGGCGCTATCAGGATCATTAAACGGGGCGCAAAATTCATCCATCGTCCGGTAATATTGCGCAAAGCTTGCCCGTTTATATTCATCAGCTGTAATCGATCCGTCCTCGAATAGAGCCAGCCAATATTTGTGAAAATGATCAAACATATGCTGACCACCCGTGTTGCCAAGATATCGGCCCTGTTCATCAATGCCAAAATTAAGGCATATAAACCGTCCGCCCGGTATCAATTCAGCCGCGCGCGCCAGCAAGATATGCTCCCAATCTTGCGCCGCCTGATGGGCATAGGCCGCGCGGCTTTCCGGATCAGCACATGCCGCATGCACATGGGTGGGAATTTCCATTGGCTTTACCGACACATAATGCATGGCGGTCGCGCTAAATCCCAGATTAAGCGAGGCATCGGCCATCAATTGCTGGTGGAATCCGGTGCCGCACCCATGAACAAACACATTCTCATAACGGCTTTGATAGGCGTGAACCGGATCACCCTGCATACCCTGCATCATCCGAAACAGGGTTGAAAAATCATTGCTCGCCAAATCGGTATAGATCATTTCGATCTGCCGGTTATCGCCATTTGCACGGTGATGCCCAATCACCATATCCCACATTTCACGGCTGGTCCCACCGTCAGCCGCGCCATAATCAGCAATACGAAGCCGCGGTGTTTGCGGGGTCTGGGCTAGCGCCTCAATCACCATTGTACCGGCGTCATTGATTACATGACGCGCACCGGCAGTGCGTTCGGAATAATATCCGGCACCACGCATCGCCAAAACGGCCTGTGTATTAATACCTTTTGACAATGCGTTCCCTCCTCTTTTTACCTGATCATGTAATCGCTTAGAACTGCAATGCCAGATTCCTATGCTGGGCCAAACAAGGTGTCACAAAATCAACCTGCTCTGGCGTCAAACGGTCCTGTTCACGCAATCCCAAATTATTGCGGGCATAGGTTTCAAACGCCAAAAGCTGGGTATAGAGGCCTGATTTTGCGGCCCGGCGCCACGCCAGCTCATCATCGATAATCGCAAGGCTCATATCAATTTGCGTCCGTGCCTTGGCCATATCTGGTGCCGCGTCATCAAGTGCGCGCCGCGCGTCAGATAATGGCTTTGCCGCATTTTCCGCATCTGGAATGTTGTTCAGTGCGTTATAAACCTCTTTCACATCATCCAACAGATCTGCGGCTGATGATGTTGCCGCCGCGGCCCGCATTTGCCGGGCTCTGTCAGCAATGGTGGCTAATTCGGCTTCGGCATCAATTGACGCTACCAGAAGACGAATTTCAACATAAGTTTGGTCAGACTGACGGCGGAATTTCATTCGGGACGAGTTCAGCTCAGCAGTCAGCTTTTTGAATTCTCTGTTGGTATTTTGCCAATCTGATGGGATCAATTTGCGCTGTTCCGCAATGTCATTTTGCAGACTTCGAATGCGTGTGCTGATTTTGTTTCTTTTGCTTACCCGGTCTGTTGCCCGCAAATCACGCTGGAGCTGTTTAATTTCGGCTTCATCTTGCCGGATAATACGCTCAATGGCGCGCACTTCGCTATGAATTGGCGCATAGGAAACTGCCGCTTGGTCAATAGCGGCTTTGGCATTTTCAATATTTCCAACCAGATTGAAAACCATGCCGGCATTTTTGATATTCTGCGCCAAAGCATCTTGTTTCGCTTGCGGTAAGACCGACAGATCAGCTGATTTCAAACGATTGAGCTCGGCCGAATAGGCATCTTTGTTTGCGCCGAAAAATTCAAACAAATAATCTTCAAGGCATAGTTGGAGCCGCGGATTTTTTGGCGGCGGTGCGGTTTCGCTCGACAGGAATGTCTTGGTCGGCAAATAATTGACCAGACCGGGATTAAAACCAACAATAGCCAGACCGGCAATCTGCAAGGCAATAAAGGGAACAACACCTTTATACATGTCCAGTGTCTTGACCGCTTTGCTGGCAACGCCGCGAAGATAAAACAGCGCAAAGCCAAATGGCGGCGTTAAAAATGATGTCTGGATATTCAGCCCAATCATCACCCCAAGCCAAACCGCGGTGACATTGGCAGATGGATCAGCCAGCAAAATTGGCGCCACAATCGGCACCACCACAACTGCAATTTCGATAAAATCGAGGAAAAATCCCAACAGGAAAATCACCAGCATCACAACAATGAATTGCGCCCAAAAACCACCAGGCAAGCTGGACAGAAAATGCTTTACCACCTCTTCACCGCCAAATCCGCGGAATGCCGCGGTCAACATGGCCGCACCAAGCAGGATAATGAACACCAGCGAAGTTGTTTTGGCGGTTTCTTTCATCACATCGCGCAATGTATCTTCGGTGACATAGGCGCGCCAGCCGCTCCAGCCTATGCCGGTCAGCAAACCAATCACCCCAACGGTAACTATGGCAAGGCCAAACCAATCTGACGTTTCATTGATAGTCTTGATATTGAGATTGAAATTTGCCGAGATCAGCCAGATTAATAATAATGAGGCAATGGTCAGGATCGCTGGATAAAATGCGGTTTTTGTACCCTCACGCAATTTATAGCCAGACATCAGCATGGCACCAATCGCACCAATCGCACCGGCCTGATTGACCGTGGCAATACCGGCAATAATTGAACCAAGAACGAGAAAGATCAGCAATAATGGCGGCACCAGCGCCAGCGCCACCTTGATCATAAATGTTTTTTCCAGCAATTTCCCGTCATAGGGTACGGCTGGTGCCAATTTAGGCCGAATCAATGCCGCCACCAGAATATAGACCATATATAGCCCAACAAGAATAATGCCCGGCAAAAACGCCCCAAGGAACATATCGCCGGCACTGGTTGAGATAATGTTGAATTCAGATGGCATGCTGAACTGGCCTGTGGCCTGTTTATAGAGGTCTTTACGCATGGTGGCCGCCTGATCAGCGGCGCTCGCCAATTGGTCTGCCAGAATGATTAATACGATGGACGGGGGGATAATCTGGCCTAATGTGCCGGATGCACAAATCGCCCCAGTTGCTAGAGGCTTTGAATAATTATTCCGCAACATCGCTGGCAAGGAAATAAGCCCCATGGCCACGACCGTTGCCCCCACAATGCCAGTTGTTGCCGCCAATAGGCCGCCAACAAAAACAACTGATATCCCCAGACCGCCGGGGATTGGGCCAAAAAGCTGGGCCATGGTAACCAGCAAATCTTCGGCAATCTTTGACCGCTGCAGCATAATGCCCATGAAAATAAACAAGGGGATGGCGATCAGCGTATCGCGTTCAACCTCCCAATAAATACCGCGGAAATTAGTAACGCCCGCGGTTAACCATTCGATCGGGCCGTCTTGAATGAAATAGGCCCCGCTGTCACCTTCGATCAGCAATCCGGTGAGACCGGCAAGAATAATCGTAACAATGGCTGACCCGGGAAGTGCAAAGGCAACTGGATAGCCAGACCCAAGTGCATACATCATCAATAAAAATAACAGGGCGAGGAAAACAAGTTCCATCAGGCAACAACCTCCTCACCAGCTTCGTCATCAGACAGATTTTCTTCGATATCTGCCAGCGAGTGGAAAAGATAAGACGTAAATTGAAAAATCATGCTCAGCGCAAAGACCACAAGAAACGCAGCCATAAGATATTTGACATACATGCCAAACCCACTCATCGAGGTTTCGAAATTCATCATCGGGCTGTTAATCAGGCTGGATTTGCCCCACAGGCCGCGCAGCAATATCAGCCAGCACAAGGGGATACCAAAAAACACCGTGCCAATAATATTCAGCTTTGATTTGGTCTGGCGTCTCAAGCTTGCATACAGCACATCGACACGCACATGGCCGTCTTCTTTTAATGTATAGGCAGAGGCAAACAGAAACAGCGCCGCATACCAAAACCGCACCAGATCGCCCATAAAGGTCTGTTCATATCCATAGATGAACCGGGCCACAACAATCAAAAATTCAGCGACAACAACAAGCAGCGTCAGCCATACAAGCGACACTGATTTTTCTTTCAACGCGATCAGACCAGACAGAAAAATTAACGGGATATGCACAAACAAGCCGCGTTCGCTCGGCAAGGCAATGGCCGCACCGCCCGCCTCGCCAAACAGCACCGTATGAAACCCCTCGACCCGCAAAAAAGACAGCACTGCATCGGCGATACCAACCAACAAGACCGCCCAGAACGCTAGCCTGACGATATAGGCTGACATATCGTCCATCCAGTTGGCATCAATGCGTAAATTATTCGGTTTCATACCGCGCCAGATGGCATAGGCAATGCCAAGCCCAACAATGCCCGTTTGCACAATGCCAAGCAGCGTCTGGCCAATATTATATCCCTGTTTCGGTCTATCAACGCCAAATAGATCACCAAGGCGGAGCGTATTGATCAACCCCGGCGCGTCGATACCAAAAATCAGAAAATTATTAATGACAAAAATAAGTGCCAAAAACGCGCTGGCAAGGCCGACCATACGCAACGCAGAAAAAAGAGCATTTTGAGACAAAAACGCCATCACCGAAATTTCTTAAAAATAGTTTAGCAAAAAAGGGCTGCCAGAAGATTCCGGCAGCCCTCAATCTAGCTTAGCCCAGCGCAGCGTTACGCTTGTTTGTGTAAGAAACGTCGTTCAACTGGATGTAATCACCAACTGTCTTACGTGCGTTCACCATTGATTCATGGATCTTCTTGGCAAGAGCTGAATGTGATTGCACCTCTTCAAAAACCTCTTCAGAACCACGCTTGAATGCTGCGTAAACATCGTCGTTGAATTCTTTCACAATAACACCTTGATCCTTTACAAGACGCTCAAGTGCGGCACCGTTCTTGGCATTATATTCCGCCATAATGTTATTGTCTTCGCCCTGTGCTACAGCTTCGATCAATTCTTGGTCTGACTTATTCAAGCTGCCCCAGAATGAGGCGTTGAAACCGGCGTGAAGTTGTGAAGCTGGTTCATGCATACCTGGGAAGTAGTAATATTTCGCAGCTTCATAGAACTTCATGGCTTCATCATTCCATGGGCCAACCCATTCAGTCGCATCAATTGCACCTGAAACAAGGTTTTCATATATCTGGCCACCAGGGAGTGATACGGGAGAGGCGCCCAGTTTAGCCATGACGTCACCGCCAAGGCCCGGAATACGCATTTTCAAACCTTTCAGATCTTCACCTGAATTGATTTCCTTGTTGAACCAGCCGCCCCACTGAACTCCAGTATTGCCCGCTGGCAGACATTTCAGGCCAAATTCGCCAGCCAATTCGTCATGCAGTTCCTGACCGCCCATCCAGTGCAACCAAGATTTCATTTCTGGATAGGTCAAGCCAAAAGGCACAGCGGTGAAATACGCCCAACCGGGGTGCTTGCCTTTCCAGTAATAATCGGCAGCATGATAGGCCTGTGCGTTGCCAGAGGCCACTTCGTCAAATGAGTCAAACGCACCAACACGTTCACCAGCGGCGTAATAGGTAACCTGAATACGCCCGTCAGATACATCAGCAAGCCGTTGCGCAAAACGCTGGGCGCCAGTGCCTAGACCCGGAAAATCGCGCGGCCATGTTGACACCATGGCAATTTCAATACGATCAGCAACCACCGCTGGGGCGGCAACTTCTTTTTTCTCTTCACAGCCTGATAGGGCCGCAACGCCGACAACGCCGGCACCAATGATGCCGCCTTTGGCGATAAAATCTCTACGTTTCATTGCTAATTTCCTCCAAATGATTTGACCCTCGATGTCCGCTGGCATCTCGGTTACAGGCAAGAGCCTAGCAGATTTTTTTGGAATGGCAATGAAACTATGACGCCGCTGGCAACAGCGCAGATTGGAAAATAAAACAAAAACCTGCATGGCCAAGTGGCAAATCCAACACGCAAAATCCGCAAATCAAGCGCCATCTGGTGCCGTGGACGTTCTTATCGCCGTGACATATTAAAATCAAAAATATTGACCCCACATATCGTGACTGATTATGCGTGACACACAGACCGCTGGTGCGGCGGTGCTAATAGTGTTGACACGCCCACAAATCGCTGTTCAATGATCAAATCAAAACTATACGAGCCAGACTGGCACAGGAACATGGCGATCAATGTTTGCGTGGTTTCATAAAACCTCACCAGAAAATCGTGGTGCCTTGTTGCTTGTTCTGGGCATTTCCATCTTTGGATTTTCCGATAATTTAACATTGCTGGTATCTGATCAAGTTGGCGTTGGCCAATTTCATTTCAGCAGATCACTTTTTGCGGTCCTGCTGATTGCCGCCGTTAGCCGTTTTTTGGGTTATTCGATCATGCCCGTGCGCTGGAAGCCAATGATCGCCAGAACAGCCTTTATGGTGATTGCGATACTTGTGTATTTCAGCGTCATGCCAATGATGCCAATTGCCGAAGCTGGCGCCGGGTTATTTACCTCACCAATTTTTGTGCTGCTGTTTTCATCACTGTTTTTTAAAGAACGTATTGGGTGGCGGCGGGCCCTCGCCGTCGCTATTGGCACGGCTGGTGTGTTGTTGATTTTAAAACCGGGGCAGGCTGGCTTTTCGCCATTCCACATGCTGCCAGTGCTATCGGGCGCATCCTATGCATTGGGATCGATTATCACCTATCGGTATCTTAGCGATGAAAGTCCAATGGCGATTATAATGTCGTTTTTTGTGGCCATCGGTTTTTGCGGCGGTTTGGTGGCGTCGTCTTTTTCCTTATTTCCTGTGCCAGACGCATTACGCACACAAGCACCATTTCTCTTTAACGGGTGGCAATTAGTTGGCACGGGTTTCTGGTTCTGGATGTTGGTCATTGCCGTGGGGGCATCACTGGCGCTGTCGTTAATGACCCGGGCCTATCAAATTGCCAAGACCAGCTATGCGGCTATTTACGAATATGCCTATCTTTTGTCGGTAGGTGTTTTCGGCTGGATGTTCTGGGATATCACGCCAGATCTCATCAGCCTTGCCGGTATCATATTTATTATGATAGCCGGCATTGTGATTGTTTTGGCACAGCAAGATTTACCCTGACAGCACGGGCGGCACAGGCACGGGCGCGCCTGTATCAATCAAGCTTGACCGTTCTTACATATGACAATCGTTTTTCAAATTTACCAAATTTGGTTTCCGCGTCCGCGTCATTCACCGCAACTGGGATGATGACATCCTGACCGACCTGCCAATCTGCTGGCGTTGCGACGCCTTTGCTGGTGGATAGTTGCAACGCATCAAGTGCGCGGATGACTTCGGCAAAATTTCTGCCAACCGTCATGGGGTATGTCATAGACAGCTTAAGCTGTTTGTCTGGCCCAATAATAAAAACCGACCGGACAGTTGCGGTGTCATTTGGTGTCCGGCCAT
>Ga0255766_10004343_pt1 | contig 12060 bp, 9 predicted proteins | sample 071ome_23_FD_179966 | JGI IMG/M metagenome (GOLD analysis project Ga0255766, IMG submission 179966) | Coastal salt marsh microbial communities from the Groves Creek Marsh, Skidaway Island, Georgia - 071403BT metaG (version 2) | ecosystem: Environmental > Aquatic > Marine > Intertidal zone > Salt... | reverse complement strand
TTACAGGAATAGCAACATTTAATAATAATGTAAATATGTGTAATAATAATATAAATAATGTGAATCAAATGATTTTCCAATCTGCGACTGAACCAAAAATTTCATTATGGGGAGGAGGTTTTGATAATTGGGATTATTTTATGGGAATTCGCGGAGGTACAATGTATTTCAGTATTCCTGAAACAGCTCATTATGATTTTGATTTTGGTTGTACTACAAATGGTAATCAAGTATCACCAAATTTAGTAGTAGCGAGTACTTATGTTGATATACGAACATCACATTTAAATATGTATAATAATGATATATCAAATGTAGGTTCTATCACTTGCGGGGAAATTACTGTTTCATCCATAACTGGTGTTCAAGTAATATCTAATTCTTATCATATGTGGATTAATATAAAGCCAGAACGTCAGTTTATAATATCATTTGGTGGAACACAGAATCAAAAATATAAATTTAATAGTAATTCAGTATGGTTTGGTGGCAATTCTCTAAATAATATAGGGTCTCTAAATGTAAATGGGAAAACAAATTTACATGATACTGTAAGTATATATGCTAATATGTATATAAATGGAGTTTTACATACATTTACAGGAGGTCATACATTAAAAAGTAAAGATAATTTAGACGAGCATCAAGGAAAAGTTTTAGAAATAGTAAATAGTAGTTTAATAAATATTAATAACAATAATGTAGAATGTAAAATAAGCAATACAGTCAAAAGTAAAGCTATATATGGTGTGCTAAATATTATTAATTATAATTCTGAATTAGAAACTCATTTTTATGATGATTATTATCATTATACTTGTAATGGTGTTGGCGAAGGAGGTATAATAGTATCAAACGCCAATGGCAACATAGAAGTAGGTGATTATCTTGTATCAGACGGAAATGGTTATGTTATGAAACAAGATGATGATACATATCGTAATATTACAGTAGCAAAAGCACTTGAAAATGTATTATGGGAAAACGAAGCAGAAACTACAAAAATGATTGGTTGTATATATTTATGCTCATAATTGTTTAGTTTTATATATATATAATAATAAATGTGGAATTTATTTTGTTATTATTTTAACATTAAAAATAAACATAATTATTATTTTTACTATATTATGGAAGTTGTTGGATAGAATCATAAAATTATGATACAAATATACATCATAAAGTTGCATTTATTTATTGTATTTATTTATGTGGTTAAAAAAAAATATTTTTTAATATTATGTTCATATTATTATATTACATATTATAATATTGATTAAATTTACTTATTTTTCTCAATAAATTTATTTAATTTATTCATTACTTTTGTATCTTTAATTGCTTTTCCATTCTCGTAATCAGCAATTGTTGCTTCTTTTTCGCTTAATTGTTGTGCTAATTGTTTCCGTGTAAGTTTCGCTTTTATACGTGCGTGAATAATCTTTTGTGAATATTCATGATTTACACGATTTAACTCAACTTTACCATCTCCATCTGCTTGTGTCTCTAATTTATAAAGTAGGCGATAATCAGTTTGTTTTCCATTTGAATTAATTTTAAGTGCTTCTTTCTTTTCAGTAACAAGTGGTTGTATGCGTTTAGAAATATTTGCTAATGTTTTTGCATTTCCACCAACAATTATATCTTCTGGTTTATCGTAATATGTTGTATTTGACATTTTCTATAAACTCTTTTTTTTTCTTTTAATACTATTTTTATTATAATATTAGATAATAAGATATAAAAAATAAATTAAGATTATATCATTTTTTTTTAAGTTTAATTATTTATATGTTTAATTATAAATTTTATACTTTGTACCTGATTTAAAGAAAGTTCATTATATAAATCTGTAATATCATATTCATAAAACATTTCATTTTCAATATAATAAATCATTCCAAAATGATTACCAACTAATTTACCTAATTTTTGAAAATCTTCCATATTATATACATAACTAACAACTATAATGTTATCATATATATTATATGTTTCATTATATATATTTTTACTTGTCTCATCATAACTTACATAATAATTACATTCTTCTATATCTAAATATGTTATTAATAAATACTTTAATATATGTAGAATTTTATTAACATTTGTAAAACTTTTCATCTTAAATAATGTACTTAAATATTTAATATATTCTTGATGTTTAAAATCCATTTATTCTCTAGGTGGTGGTATTGGTATCATCATATATCCTAAATATTTTAATTTAATTTTAATATCATTTTTTTTATCATCTAATTTTATTATATCCGAAATAGAATTTCCTTTTCCTTTTCCTTTATCTGTTAAATCAACATTTTTTTTATTTTCATATAAAGCTAATGCTACATCTTTCATTTTCATATTTGCACGGTTTATCTCTTCATTAATTTTACCAGCATTAATTGTAATATGTGTATGTTTATCTATTTCTTTTGATAAAATATTAGTCTTATAATGTGGAATTACTAATTGACAACCACCATTTTGCATGACACCAAATGTATAAAATACACCATCCTCAATTTCATTTTTTGTTATATTATTTATCTCATCAGATAAATCTATTTTTGTTGTAGTATATAATTGTCCAAAAAATTCAGTTCTATGTTTTATTACTTTTTTTTCTTCTTCTTTTCTTGTATCAAAATTATAAAAATTATTAATATCTATATAATACATTCTTCTTAATTGCCATACATTTACTTTTTTAGGTAATTCTGTATTTTTCTTTATAAATCCTATTAATTCTTGATTCATATTAATTTTACTTATAATATCATCTCTCTTTTTTTTATTTATATTATCATTACTTTCAGTTAATAAATTAATTATAGATTCAGGTATTTGAGATTGACTTTTAGATTGACTTTTAGATTGACTTTTAGATTGACTATTAGATTGACTTTTAGATTGACTTTTAGATTGACTATTAAATAGTTTTTCATATACATTATCTTTATTTACATATATAGTATTTAAATTAACCTTAAAATTATCAGAATTAAATAAATTCTTAAATTCAATATTGTAATTATATTTATCATTATTCTTATAACTATCTATTATATTTTTATAATTATTGCCATTTATTGATATTACAATACAAGTATGTTTAATTAATTGAAGAAATACATCATTCTTAATTCCTGGATTAACTTCATCATAATTAAGAATATCTAAATTATATCCCCTCCATTTATTTATATTATGATATACAAAATTATGATATTTTGCAAAAATTTTACCTTTTGCAATACTATCAACTATAAATAAATAATATTGTTTTATTGAACTTTTAATTGGATTATTAGTGTTATATGATCCACGATTTCCAATTCTAGAATTATTTAAGTTTCTACTAGATTTAGTAAGATGTAATTCTGGTGCTACCTTGTGTATCATTATAATAAAAATTAATTTTTATATTATATATTTTATATTATATATAAAAAAAATGATTAAATATAATTAAATTAGTAATATATAAAATCAAATTATAATAGATTATACTAGAAAAATGTCAGAAATTATTTATAAATTACCATCTATATTTAGAACATCTATTATTCCAAAACCAACTGGTGGAAATAAATCACCATATCTTATATATTTAAATTATTATATTAATCAAAATAATATATGTCATTCAAAAGCACAAAAATGTTGCGGATTATTATCTCCTGATAAAGAAGTATTTGTTTCTAAATATATATCATCAAATAAAAATAAAGCGAAAAATAAAGAACCATTATCTAAATTCACAGCACAATTAGCAATATATAGAGAAGATAATGGTAAAAAAAAAGATTATAATAATGAATTACAACCTATTGATACTCAAAAAAATATAGAATTAATTGGTATTAATCCAGATGTTGCGGAACATATATATAAAAATATGCTTATTTACAATAATCTTTCACATTTTGGAATAAAAATTGTTGATGATTCTTTAAAATCACAAGTTACTATTAAAAATGGTGAATATAAATCAAGATTTGATTTTACTGCTATAAATTCAAAAAATGGAAAAATAATGATTATTGAAGTTAAAACAGTTGTGATAGCAAATTATGAAAATGACACTGAAAAAATTGAAAAATTTAAACTTAAAAATGGTGTATGTACTACAAAAAATTTTAATGAAAAAATCGCAATATTTCCTAAAGGATTTCGTGCTCGTAAAACAGATACTATTAGTCCAAGAGCAATTCATCATATGGAACATTTATCATATATTCAACGTGAATTATCTGATAAATATGAAACATATTTAGTATTTGTAATTCAACGTTCTGATGTTAATGAATTTCAACCATATAAAGATGACCCACAATTTATAAAAACACTACAAAATACTTATAATGATGGAGTAAAAGTTTGTGCTGTTTCTATTAAATGGAATATTAGAGGTGAAGCAATTATTCATAATAATAATGTACCAATTAATTACTTATTTAATAATGAATAAGTTTATAAAAAAATTAAATAAAAAGCAATTATTTGATAATTGATGTAAAGTTTTTTTGATATTGATATGATAGTTCTATTTTTTTTCTTTTAATGTTTCTTTACAATTTATAATAATTTAATTAAATGATAAAAAATTATAGAAAATATAATAATATATATGGTAATTCAGGATTTTTTTCATGCTTTATTTGATATTATCATTATATTAATTATATCAAACATACATTCTTTTACAAAAGAACCAACGCTATGAGCCAAAATAGCAGACGTTTCCATTTTGCCAATTCGAAGTCCTCCATCTTAGGAACGACAATTAATGGGTTGGCGTGTAAGAGAACTTGATTTACATCCATCAGGTAAAAGTAATTTGTTCCAACACGCCAATTTATTTTATCACTATCATATGTTTAAGTTTATAATTAAAGATTGGTTCAAAGAAAATAGTATCACTTTGTTGTTCGTCAGTTTTCACAAAAAAAAAATTTATTTTTAATGAATTAGTTTCATGCATAAAACATGCAAATCAGTATTGCTACAAAAAGTGTATTACTCCACTTTTTGTAACAATTGCTGTTTCTCGAGCCAGTTAAGAGCTTTCTTCTTTACATATTCTCCATCAAGCGGGAAAAACTTGTCATCTACAATAACAAGATTGTGTGACTTAATGACCTCGCCCATAAACGTGTTTTGGCTCTTGACAACTGTAGCATCAAAATCATCGTCGTTAATTTGAAGACCAAGTGGTCCCTGATTATTGAGAACACGTGATAAGACAAGATGTGTCGAAATTGGTTCGACATCTTCCATGAAAAACAGTTTGTCTGCGCCCTCAAATAAACTCATATCCAGCATCCTCCTATGTGTTGTGATTCTCCTTTCAATTGTAGTAAGCGTACCGTTGACGGAATTGTGCCAGTAATCGAACTCAGCGAACATCACTTCGTCTGTATACTTGTGCTGAATTACCACAATGGCTTTGCCTTGTCTTTCGGTATAAAACCTCTTGTCCTCGTCTTCACGCGACTGGATATCAATCACTTTATATAGTCCAGGAAATTCTGGAGGTGATCGTATAGAAGGCATCTTTTTCTCTTGTGCCCAAATGGCAACGGTATATAATAATTATATATATATTATCATTTTTTCACACGCGCAACCTGTTGTGAACAACTATATAAATATAAACTAATAAATATTAAATTAATACACAATATAGGTGCTAATTGTTGTTGTGTGAGTGTAGTTTATCAACAACATCTCTACATATGTAAGAAAAACATTATCATCATAGTTATTACATTATTTTCTATTTTTTTTTAAGATGTAAATCGGTATTTAAAAATGGAAAAGTGTAATTTATAAAAAAAAATTTTTTATATAGTTTTTTTTATATATTTATACATTTATACATTTATATATCCTAAAAATATATAAAATGTCATTAATGTATCTTCTAAAGCAACATGAGATAAAAATTTATTAGATTTTAGTTGTTCTACTAATTCTTCATTTGTATATAAAGAATTTTTTATTTTTAATTGCTTTTGAATATATTTAAGAACCTTTGTTTTTTTACCACGTGTTTTAACTATATATTTATTATATACATCACGTAATTTTAATAATCTCATATTCTTTTGCTTTTCTTTATCATTTAAATTTATAGTATTTGTTGTATATTCAATATCTTTATCATTATCTTTCTTGATACGTAATATTTCATCTCGAGCATCCCAATAATCTATTTTACCAAATTCCATCTTATTATATCCATATTTTGAATATATTGAATCAATATCTACACGAACTATCTTATCTATTTTTACTCCTTTTTCTATATCTTTTAACTTAATATTATCAAGTTGCTTTTTATTAAATAATATAGTTTTAAATTTATTTGAAAATAATTTTAAACTATTTATGAATATAAAGAAATCTTTATCTCCTTTGTTAATTATTGTAAATTGGGTTAATAAATTATATAATATATTATAAAATATACCAATTTTTGCTTTTGGAATTGCATAATTTTCATTAAAATAATTAATATGATTTGTAACTTGATTATTTGATAATTTATTAAAATATGCTAATTCATAACGTTTTTCATAATCCTTAAATATATTAAATCGTACATCATATTCAATAAAAATATTTTCATTATCTTGATGTTGTGGTATCTTATAATTACAATATTTATAATATTCATTTAAATTCATAAAATAATCTTTATATTTCTTTAAATCAACTTTCTTTTTTGTAGAATTATATTTATTTTTCATTATATTAAATAAATCCAATATTTCTATATTTGAATAATATGGCATATGAATTTGATATATTTCACATTCATGTGTTTTTTTATTTAGAAAAATTAATGCTAAACTATGAACTATTGTTAATTGATTTGTATTATTTTCAAATATGTTTATTTGATAATAATCTCCATATTCTTTGATAAAGTCATCTTTTACATACATATCTTTAAATTCAAAATCAAATAACATTACTATATTTTCTTTCTCTTTTTTTGATAATTCAGTATAATTATTTAGTTGTTTTATAATATCATTAATGTTTTCTTTTACAGATGATATTTTTATTTCTGGCATTTCATAATGAGTATTAAGACTTTCCTTTTCTAATTTATTAATTAATAATATATTCTTTATACGTTCATATAAATTTCTATTATATAAGCTAAATTTAGAATTAGAATTAGATTTTTTATTTTTGTTTTTATGTTTCATATTTATTATTTAATTTTTTGTATAATTAATTATAATAAAGATTTTATTATATATTTAAAAAAATATATGTTTTGATTTTTTATTCATATATATCTGCTAATATTTGTGCTGATTGAATGAATTTATATATGAATATGAAAATTATATATAAAACTTAATCATCAAAAATATCTATTAATGCTCGAGCACTTGGATTTTGTGTAAATATTTTACCTTCACTATTACGAGGTAACCAATAATATGGAATTATTGCTTCATTATGATAATATTGTTTAAATACTTTTATATAATAATATGCTTCTTTATTTGGTATTTCTATATGAGTATATTTAGATTTATTTTTAGTAAATTCTTCATCATTAATTTGTGTTTCTATATATTCTTGAATAATTTCATACCAACTTTGTGTTTTTTTTGTAATAGAATCCGAAAATCCATTTTTAGTTCTCCAAAGAATTTCATTAGGAAGTGTCTTTTCATTATCATCAAATGCTTTTCTTAGTAAATATTTTTCTATATTATTATACATATATGGCATTTTAATTAATGGTTGAATTTCCATAATATACTTAACAAATTCTCTATCACTAAATGGAACTCGTGCTTCTAATGAAGCTGATGATATACATCTGTCAGCACGTAAGCTGTCAAAAAATTGAATTTCATTAATTAATCGTGCTTCTTCTTGATAAAATAATTTAGGATCTTTTATATATTTACAATAAATATATGAAAGAAATACTTCATCACTATATTCTCCTGATAAAATTACTTTTGCATCTGATTTTTTTAATATATAATGAACTAAGAGATAATTTGGAACAGATGCACGAACTGTAGTTATATCATATGACTCAATTGTTTTAATGACTTCTGGAATAGCATCTAACATTTCTTGTTGTGTTACTATAATACTTGTATGTTTTGATTTAATGTGATCTGCTACTTTTTGTGCAGCTATTAAATCAGGAGAACCTTCCACTCCAATTGAATATGTTTCAAGTGTATATGGCTCAAAATATTTACTTGCTATCGCACATATTAATGAAGAATCTAAACCACCTGATAAAAGACACGCAACTTTTCTGTCTGAGTTTTTAATCCTCTTTTCTACTGCTTTTTCTAATTTTTCTCTTATCTTTTTCAATATAATTTCTTGTGTATCATTATTAAATTTCAGTTTATCATATATAGTAATATCATCACGATATAATTGATAATCTAAAATTTTTAATTGTTGTGTATCAATTACCATATAATATCCGCTTTTAAATTGTTGTGTATGATATTCGGCATCATTTATTCCTTTTAATTCACTTGAGAAAATAATATCATTATAATCACTATTTATATTAATTAATGAATCATAAAAATTGCGTTTAATTCCTATAAATAATGGTCTTACACCATATTCATCACGAGCTATTAATAATTTCTTATTATTTGAATCATATAAGATAAATGAATATTCTCCATCTAATTCATTACATATATTATTTGCCACTAAATAACTATTTTTTTCTATTTTACTATATTTTTTATATAAATGTAAAATTACTTCACAATCACACGTTGTTTTTGTTGTAAAATTATATTTTTCTTCTAATTCTTTATGATTATAAATTTCTCCATTACATATTAGATATATTCCGTCTAATTCAAATGGCATACACGCCTCATCTGATAAATCATTAATTGATAATCTGTGAAAAACTGATAATGTATTATCTACTTCTGTTATACGAGTTTTATCAGGGCCACGATGTTTTAATTTATTATAATAATATGCATATTTATTTTTAGCATCATTTATATCTGATGTCTTCGATAAATAATACCAAATTCCACACATTAATTATTTATTTATTTATTTATTTATTTATTTATAAAAAATTTTATTGATAATATATTATATATACTGTTAGGTTTATATCATTTTTTTTTGATTGAAAATTTTTATATATGTAATAAATAATATATAATTGAATTAATTTTATATTTTAAAAAAGGATTTAAAGGATTTTCTTTAAATACTAAAAAAATGGATCAATATAGTAAAAAATTTTATGATAAATATGAACAATATTTCGTTAAAACACCATATGATATTAGTAGTTTAGAACAATATATTCCTTTTATTACACCATTAATGGGATATAAAAGATTTTCTAGTCATGATTTTTCTATTATTGTTGTTACTACTTTCATACAAATCTTAATATATGGATTAAATATTATGTATATTAATCATATTCATAAAAAACAAGAAAATGGTGGTTGTGAATGCTCTAAAAGTGATGTTACTAAATATATTTTTTGGTATTCAATTGCTAAAGTAGTTTTCTTATCATTAATCCTTACATTATATACCGCTTCTTATAATAAAGTATTACCAAATTATGTTTCACAAATATTCCCTATAGTTGTAATTATTTCAGCAGTTGATATTGTATCATTATATCCATTATGGTTATTCTTATCTGATTCTTATTATACAGGATTATCCTTTTCAAGATGTGAATGTTCTAATTCTCAACTTAAATCATTACCACATTTCTTCTCAAATATTTCAGTAACATCATATACTGTTATTATTATTTCATTAATACACGCATTAGTTTCTATGATATTTGCTTATATATTCTGGAAAATATTTCTTACAAAAAAATAAATATAAAGGATATAAAGAATATAAAGAATATAAAGAATACTAGTTATTATTTTTATACTATATCTTTACATAAAAATATGTCATAGTTTCATATACGAGAAATAAAGAAATCATTAAGCTGTGAAATTTAATTTATACATACACCTCAGCCAAAAACAAAGAACATTCAATCCGCTATGTATTATTTTGTATATGGAGAAAGATAATACATAGATAACCTATATATCATAGAGATAGTGCCTATATATAATATTATGCTAATATTATTTATGTTAGCATGGGCAAAATAGTGTCCTTGTTCGTAAGAACTAAATTTTTTTACTATAAAAATACATAATTAATATATAAATTTATGGCATATACGCCTTCTATAAAAAATGATATAATATATAATTTATACATATGTCTAATCCTTATTAATTATTATTGGATCATTGCGTATGTGGAGAAAAATACGTATTTGGAAAACTATCTCTATGAGATTAAGTATTCCAGCCCTTTACTTGTAATTTATTACAAGTGGATACATATGTGTCCCTGTTTTGACAACAAAAAAGTGTAATACTACATTCGTGTGGTTTTATGTGTCAGAACTAAATTTTTTTATATAAATTTGTAATTTAATAGCATATAATATGATATTAAAGGTTTTTACATACTCATCATCTTTTTACCAATAAATTTTTGTGGAACTCCGTCATTTTCACTTGCAATTGATATATTATCAGAACCAATACTCATACTTCCAGAACCATCAGTTAAAACTGATTGTGTTTCCATATCAATTCTGTTATTAATATCCCTCATAATATTGTTGAAATTTTGTTGAGGTGGATGTTGTTGTGGAGGAGCGTTATTGCGTTGACGTGCAGAATATTGTGCTTGTGCTTGTTGGCGTTGTGGTGGAGGTTGCATCATTCCTCCAAGATTTTGCATTAATCCACCAATATCTAATCCACCATTATTTCCACCACTGCCTCCCAAAATATTTCCCATCATTCCCATTAATCCTCCTGCCATTGGATTACCAGCTTGTTTTTGGTCTGAACCCATCTCTTTTGCTGTTGCTGCCGCAAATTGTTTTTTTAATTCAGGATTATTATTTAATACTCTATCAATATCAGGCATTTGTTGTTTATATCCCGTAAATATAGAATTAGTTACATGATATAATACTCCTGAAGATACTAGTGAAAATACAAGTCGCATCTCTGGAGGCATTGATGATTTTCCTTTATATTTCTCATATAATTCCTCAAAGATTTCATCATAACTATCAATATCTTCACTTATTGATTCAGACCAACCTTCTAATTTTGCTCCTAATGGATCAAATTTACCATTCAAAAATTCAACACCACTGGCAAAAGCTATAAGTGCTTTACGTTGAAATTTTACTGAAGCATCAATTGATTTATCATTAATAATTCTATCATATTCACGCTTCATTTCAGCATAATCACTTTCCATTGTATAATTATGCGAATATCCATTTCGCTTATCTAAACGCTCAAATTTATATAAAAGTTCCCTCTTTTTTCTCATTAGTTTTTCACGAGACATACGTTCATATTTACGACGGTCTTCATAGGATGAATTTGAACTTCCACTTGAACCTGATGCTATACTTCTTGTTCCTGCTGATGATACACTATCTGATGGACTAACTTCGCTATCACTTTGATGACGATTATGTCTTTGATGATGATGACCTTTACGAGATGATTTTGAACTACGAGTTGAACGTGAAACTCCACTCGAACTACCACTAATTGAACTTCCAGTATCAGTAGCTGCTTCATTAAAATTTGGTTGTCTCATACTATTATCATTATGTTTAATATAATTTTCATTCATTATTAAATCCATTCCCAGATTTTGGGGACTATTTTGTACATTAAAATTTGGATGTTGCATTTTTTTTCATACAATTTTAATAAAGTATAAAATATATTATTTTTATATATTTAATTAAAAATAATGATTTAACTTTAAATACATAATATTTAATTTTATTATTATTTTATTTATTATTTTATTTATTATTTTTTTAATTTTTTATATTCATCTTTTGATATTCTAATATATTTATTATCTTTTAACTTATAATAATATCCAGCTTTACTTTTATAAATTGATTTTTTATTTTTTTTACTGCCTTTT
>Ga0255766_10004336_pt1 | contig 12065 bp, 7 predicted proteins | sample 071ome_23_FD_179966 | JGI IMG/M metagenome (GOLD analysis project Ga0255766, IMG submission 179966) | Coastal salt marsh microbial communities from the Groves Creek Marsh, Skidaway Island, Georgia - 071403BT metaG (version 2) | ecosystem: Environmental > Aquatic > Marine > Intertidal zone > Salt... | reverse complement strand
CGATCGCTGGTAGAATGGCCTCGGGGAAAACCACGATGGCTGATTGGTTAGTAAACAATCATGATTATCACAAAGTTAGTTTGGCTGGAAAGGTAAAAGAGATTGCTTCAGATTTGTTTGGTATGCAAGAAAAGGATAGACCTCTCTTGCAACAAATTGGTATGAAGATGCGAGAAATTAGACCGTCAGTATGGATTGATTATGTTATTGATTTGGGAAATCATCATGAAAACATTGTTATTGATGATGTTCGTTTCGTTAATGAAGCCAAAGCCTTATCAGAAGCCGGTTGGAAAGTAATTCGCTTGGTAATTGATGAAGATCTTCAGAAAGAAAGACTAATGAAAACTTATCAAGATTGGGAATCTCATTGGAATAATCGTAATGATAATAGTGAAACCGAAGTAGACCAAATCGACGAAAATCACATTTGGGCTAATGTAAATGCTGACTTTACTCAGTATTCCGATTTATTGGAAACAATGCAAGAGTAGGTTTGGCTCGTCCGGTATTAGGACATCCTTCGGGAATGTCAGCATAAATCATATCTCGATAACCACATTTGCGACATCTAAAAGCAATTTCTCCTAATCTAACCCCATCATATGATTCAGAATTAGAGAGATAACGGGTAATTACTAAATCATGGTTGATACAAGGTTCTTCTTCATAATCTTCCCATTCTTCATTCCATGTTTTAATGGTGTGTCTTCGAGCACTACGGTAGTCAGAAAAAAGATCGGTTTTTTCGGGAATATCTTCTACTAAATGAAGGGGGCAATTGGCACAATCAATAGTAAGTTTGGATTCTCGCCCGTCGTCATAATAATCAGATTCTCGGCCTTGATCATACTTAGTAATCTTTAATTGGTGTTCTAATTTAGGACTATCATAATCACCATAGTCGACACCTTCGTAATATCCCCGACATTTATTGCTACAAAAGTTACGCATTCCTACGGCAGTCATGACCTCAAGTTTAGCAGGTAAACCACAAAGATAGCAAGAGGGATAAGATTCGGCTTTAAAGCGTTCTCGATTCATATCATAAATGTGGGAACTAACTCCTAAAGCAGTATAAAATTTTTGAATCTGGTGGGGGTCTTGGGTGTTTCGAACTGGCTTGGGAGTTGCCACGATTTCATAGTTCTTGCTACCGTCAGGATAATACATCCACTTAACAATACTATGTAATTTGCCATCAAGGGTATTGATAACCATAACTTTAGTTTCTCTTTCACTCATCATAATCAACTCATCGTCATCATCATAAAAGTCATTAAACTCTTCAGCCCAGATAAAATCTTTGTTAGTCAGGTTTCCCACATCATCGGTGTAAAGGGTTATCAAAACTCGTTCATAGGAAAACTGGGTGTGAGCAGTATGCTTTAATTTATTGTTAAGGTCATCGATAATTTCAATTAGTTCCCAAACAGCATCATAGGGGTTACCATCAAAATCAGAGAAATCAAATTGTCTTTGCAATCCTTTTCCAAAAGAATTGGTTTGGGTATCTGCAATAGTAACTAATCGCCAATTATCAGGAACATCACTTTCGGTAACTTGCTCGGATTGGTAAGAATCCCAAAAACCGGGCCTCTCCATTACTTCATCGAACCTCGTGGTCCAAGAACGATCTCTTTTCACTTCTGGCAATTTATCATAACTTTGGGTTTTCGAGCGAGGAATGTATTTGCTAACTTCGCCAATTCCCAGTTCGGAGTCATAAGGAGTGACTTTTTCAATAGGTATATCTTGCATGATTTGAATGTTGGTGTGTCGAGGTTGATTCCATTGTAGGTTTCCTGATTTAGCATATTTCAGACCTTCCATGTCAATCTCAAACATTGGATATCCTCTCCAATGTATCTGAAAGGTAGCGGGTGTTTTCCCCAACATGGCATAGTGTCCCCACCCACCCATAGTTTTATCCAAAGTGAGATAACCTGATTCCAAACCTAAGGCATAATCGTTGGGATTCATGGCCCTCCATGCTACCTCACCCGGCTTACCAATCAGTATCTCCTGCTCCGATTCGTAACGACGGGTTTCCTTGTAGGCAGGATAATCCCGAGAACCCCAGAACTTGTTAGCACCTTTAGTTCGTAAAGTCATGGGTTGACCACGCTTATCCCTGACGACATTAATATCTGCAGAGATAATTTCATCCAGACGATTCTGCAAGTTAGTTTTCCAGTTAGCAACACGGTGCACCCGTTTAGGTTGATAAAGTAAAACTTCGCCTTGGTCATCTTGATAGAGAACTTGGACACGGATAGCATCTTTACCTACTTTGCGACCCCTACCTCTTTTTTGACCAAAACGGTTGATAGTGGTGTAAACTCTGACAATATGATTGGGTTTGCCCGGTAGCGTTCGCTCGTAAACAATTTCTTTAATGGGTCGACCACGATAAGTTAGATTATTGTTACGACGAAACCGTAAGGGAGATAAGAAAGCATCCATCTCGGGAAGCGAAATATCTACAAAATTAGCCATTAGGGTGTCCTCCCGAGGAAAACGGGGGGCATTTGATCTTTAGCGTTAGCCATAATGTAGCACCAAATTTCCCACGGGTCATCAGTAAACTCTTGTGCTTCGTCACGCAAAACATAAATTTCATCCCCTAAAATCATGGGGGCAACGGCTTCAGTAGTTCCACAAGCCGAACAAATCTCAGTTTTGTTATCGTAACGACTGGTAGCACCGGGGTAAGCACCCGGACGTTCGTTGTTGGGAATATAACCTTCACAAATGGGACAAATAGGAAGTTGTGATTCAGCCTCTTTAAACTCGTGGTAGCCTCCATAATTTTTAAAAATCTGAAAATTATTTAGGGATGACATAAAATTAGTATCCTCATCACCAAAATCTGTCCATTCACCGAAAACAGGAACAGGAACCTTTCCAGTAAGTTTCTTATAGAGTTTGAAAAACTCATCTTTGGAAAATCCCTCGGCACGATAGTCGTCTTCGGCATCAAAGGTTCTTCCTTGAGTCCACCCATCAATTACACCCTGATTTTGCATTTTTTCCCAAAAACCGATAGCATGGTTGTCCACATCAATGACTTGAACAGGATAATACCCAAAATCAGAATGTAAGTCATCAATCATTTCATGTAAGTATTGCGAAGCCATTCCCTGTCCTCGCACACGCAAGGAAACTTCAAAATTAGGAATGATAATAACTTCATTTTCTTCATCAAATGCTACCGTAGCCCGAGAGTTTTCATCATCAGAAATCCAATAATAAGACTCATCATAATCTGGTAAGGTGATGTAAGCCAAGTTGGACATAGAAGTAAAACTATCATCAGTTTCATTAGGAGCATATTCTTCCATTTCGCCTCGAAGAACCGTAGGTCCAAAACCATACTTGAGAGAATCAGTTGTAAAATCTCCGGTAACAGCAGAAGAAGTCATTAGATCTTGGGGACTATAATCCGTTAAACTTTGATTAGGTTGATAGGGTGCCTCAAAAGATTCTGCTTCCCACCCCTCATAAATGTTTTTTCCATAATGTAGAATACGATCGACTGATATGGGTTCGTCAATAGTAATGATCCTTCCCTGCTCATCACCTTGCTTGCCCTTAAATGTAACAGTTAATCCCGTAATATCTATTTCAAATACTGGATAACCTTTCCAAGACGCCTGTGCCCGTGTAGGTGTTGGATTCAAAGAAGCGAAAATACCGTGCTGTGGGGGATAAAGATATCCTGTTTCCAATGCTTTAGCATAATCGGTAAAAGGCATGGCTCGATAAGCCATGGTGGGTGTATCGATAGTGTATTGCTTAGATCCCGACCAACCGAGTTCCTCTATGATATCATTTAACAATTTGCGATCCTTCTTACTGGTTTTATTAGTAATCGGAGTTTTACCACCTTGCTGCTTATAGAGTTTCCACTTTTCCTCATTCATAGTTTCCATATCTTCATGCCAATTATCGTAGTTATCGAAAGCCTCGGCTTTCTTTTTAGCACTCCGTTGGAATCCTTTGCGGTCTGCAGGGTCACGATAAGGACGTCCCAGAGCCGTGAAGATATCGGCTTCGGTAGCACCAGCAATATATTCATCAGTATCCCGCTTAAACAAACCATATTCTGATAGTTTGAGTCCACGCTTCTTAGCCATCCATCGATACTTGATATTGAAATCTGCGGGCCCAGTAAAATAAAGGATAGTAGCACCCCACGCTTCCGGAGTAGTAACTCTGAAGTCTACCTTTTCGCCATCAATGATAACTTGGGCTTTTTGTTCACCTACCCAATTGATACCTTGATTGGGAGGTAGGATCTGAGGCAAGGTGTATCCATCTTTTAGGATAACTACGAAATCGATATCACCAATCATTTGGGCACCTCGACGATACGAACCGCAAGCCATCATCTTTTCTACATAGGGTTTAATATGGGCTTCTACGGTAGCCACAATTTTGTCGGCTTTGGCACGAGGAAACCGAACTTTAGTTTGTTTAGGAGCAGGAGCATTCCACTCTACTTCTTCTTGCCACTTAGGAATTTTCTTCTTGTTATCTTGCGTCCATTCGACATCATCTTCCCACCCTTCATCGGTATCAGAACCGAAGTTAGCCAAAGTTTGCTGGAAGTTATCAGACGCTGTTCCAGAATACATAATATCTCGGAGACCATAATCATTTAGTGAGGGTTCGGGTTGATAAGATCCCGGGAATCCTTCGGCTTCTCGCTCAATACGATAAAAGTTACCTGCAATAATCTGTCTTTCAAAACGACGGATAATCTTGTTAACCTCGTGGGCATCATATTCATCGATATCATTGATTTTCGGAATATCTGTAAAAAGATACACAAAATAAGCATAACGCAAACGATTGAAAACGTTTCGAGAACTCCAATCATTCTGTTCTGGGAGGGGTGCGACCACAGGATCATAAATAACCAATTCTTTGTTACCACGGAATCCATAATTTCCGGGGTTTTTGGTATCACGGGTAACCAAACCAAAATCGTCCCAGAGGAAAGTGCTCCACTCTTCAAAAACTTTGGGTCTTTCCTGACCTTCGGCACGACTTCGTCCACCAATTCTTTCTAACTTTTCTTGCACCATGAGATATCCATTACGGTGTCCCGGAGACAAAATAGTTAGCCAATCCAGTTTAAATTGCTTGGCCTCATCACTGGCTTCACCGAATACCCCATTGTTCACGATGATCTGGTAGAGACGACGCATATCTTTAAGTTCAAAAATCTGGTTTTCGATAGCATAAACCTTAACTTGACCTGAAGGTAAAGCAAGATTGTCCTTTCTCATCGCCATGGTTTCCTGAAACAAATACAAAACCATCTTGTTAGCCATGGGTGCAAACATCCAAGCGGCTTGCTCATGTTGATCATATTTACTACCAAATCGACGTTGAAGATAGCGGTCATATTGAAAGGCATCCAGTTCTCCATCATTCATAACGGGAAATCCCTTCATGACTTTGATAATTTTATCAGGTTCTGAAGCGTGTTGCCAGACTGAGCCTTGGCTACCCGAGCCAATGTAATCACCCAAGTCCGAGATACTTACCACGAACTTCACTTCCCAATGCCAATATCGTCGATGACCTCAATAACTTTAGCACGGTTCCGGTTAACCCACCAAATAGCACCTAATCCAGCAAGGGCGGCTAAGCCGCCGACTATATTCGTAGTAGAAACTATGCCTGAGGTGTAGCCTTCAGCACCGTAAGAAGGACCTTCGATATCCATGATACCCATGCAACCATACTTGCCCAAGGCTTCTTGGAAGCGGAACCAATCAACGCCCGAATCGTTAACTAAACGACCGTCAGGGGTATTCTTGTTTTGTCCTGACTCGGGAGTAATAGCATAGGGATCTACACCGGGGTTGGAATCTCGCATAGCGGCAACAATAGTTTGAGTATCTGGGAAGACTAAAGTTCGAACTCGATTATGGATAACCTTTTTGCCCGTAGGTTGGCCGTTAGCACCTTTTTGAATTTGTTGGTGAGGGTAAACCAAGAACTGAGCAATGTATTCGTTGTTATCACGGGACTTAACGAACTCCCGACAGATATCTGTAGAAGAAAAGTATTGTCGACCGGTGTAAATCTTGCCATCCTTAAGCGGGTGACCGTGAATAGTCCATTTCTGATCTTCCAAGCCCTTCATAAGTCGGTCTTGTGCACCTTTGGATTGCGGAGAAACCTTGATAGCAGATTCGTCACCGTAGGAAGCACCACCCAATTCATAGGTTTGGGACGGAGTCAGGTAAACATAACACATCCACTCACGTTCTTCGTTAGTGTTATCAGAATATTTCTTCATATCTTTAATTGCTTGGTCAGTAAACCGATCAAACTCGGCTCGCCATAAACTTTTGTTGCTTAGTATGTTACCACCACCATATTTCCTTGCACTTGGGCTCGTAGAGGAGCACCCATTTGAGTGACTAACTTCATAAGGGATTCAGGGATTTCAACTTTGAGAGGCCCACCAGAACCACTTTCCAAAATCTGACAGGGATAGCCCTTGTCAGCACAGATGTTAACCAAAGAGGCTAACGCCACAGGATAAATAACTCCACCCATCTTAATCAAACGGGTTTTATCAAACTCAAAACCGGCAGCACCGTCAAAGAGTTCTTGCTTAGTAAACTGACGCAGTTCTCCGGTAGTAGTGTTAATCATAGTCGTTAAAGACTTGTCAGCCTTGATTTCAACGTCTAAACGAAGAGCCTTGCGACGAAGTTGGTCTTCCTTTTGAGCCGTTTTACGGTCACGAAGAACTTGTTGTTCTTCCTTAGTAAGTTCTGGTTTCTCACTAACATTGGGGATGTTAATAGGTTGATAGTAGCCCAAACAGGTTTTAGGAAGTAGGAGGGAATCTGTGCGGGTTTCTGGGTGGTCTTCAGGCCAGACCACTACATAGTTACCAATTTCTTGCCAGATAGTAACTTGGGAACCAATATCAAAATCAGGCTCCAACCAAGAGTCTATGGGGTCCATGGATTCAATTCCAGTCCCGTCTTCGGTCAGGGTAACCTCGATAGGATTTTTGTAGAGTTTGAGATAATCTTCCAAAGAAACTCGCTTCTGAACTCGCCAAGGCGGTTGTTGGTTATTAGCCGCCGCTTTTATGACGGATTCCATATCAGTAAGATCCAGATAATCGGCTACTCGTCCATACAAGTTTTCGAATTGAACTTCAGTAAAGAAACCATCCAGAGTAACGATATCAGTCTTGATATGTTGGGTTACCAGAGGCATCAAAGCCTTTAAGAAAGACTTGCGGAAAAACATTTGGTAATCTGTATTGTTACGGTCAAGTCCACCGACAGGGGCAGAATCCCAGAGGGAACGAATAGGATCATAATCCTTTTCCACGGTGTAAACGTTATCGGGGTCAGAGGTAGCCAAACTATCTCGAAGTTGTTCAGCATCTGCTTCGGAAACAAACTCATCAGGGAGGGGTTCACCATCAACATGAACTCGATACAGCAATTTTTTAGCGTAATTCGCCATTGATGCAACTCCTTTTTCAAAAAGTTCTGGGTCTACTGTGATAGCACTGGCAATCATGCGAGCATCGGCAGTATCGATTAAGTAAAACATCATCGCCGCACTCATGCGATCCAGAGACTCGTCCAAAAGATCAAGAACAAACGCTGCCAAACGGTCGGCTTCGTCCGCACCGGTTTCACCGTTAGCAATAGCCATTTGATAGTTGCGAACCAATTCTTGACACTTGAGCACATTGGTAACGGTGCTGCGAGCAGATAGTGAATCAGGGAGGTCTACGGATAACTGCAAAAGATCAGCATCATCAATCTTGCCTTGCAAAGCCTCTAACGTTTTACGGCGGGCTTCTTCAATAAGGGTGGCTTGGGGTGGATTAAAGGGATTGGCCATCGCCCAGAGTTCTTCATAAACAATTTTGATGTCTTCTGCCTCGTCATCGCTACTAAGGGAATTAAGAAGGTTACGAAGTTCGTTAGCAACCTTGGAATTAGTTTCTTCATAGTAACGTTTTGCCATGAATCGACCCGCAGCCTCACAAGTTTCTTCTTTGAGAAGTGCCTCAGGTTTTACCATGGTTTCCCCTTCGGCTTTTAGTGCCTCACGCAAGAAATCTTCTGCCTTCATAGATATTGGTGGTGCTCACCGCTATTTATAGTTTCTTGTCGCTTGTTTTAGTTATCCTGAAGGTATATAAGGGTGGTGTGACAACAGTAATTTGTCCCAACAAACAAACGGACGCAAAACAATAAAAATAATAGGAGAATGATATTATGACAAACGCAGATGAAATCGCAGCATTTATGACTGAACTTGAGAACAACCGACCTGCTCGTGCTACCAGCGGTCGTCGTGGGGCTACCTACGACATCCTGAAGCCAGAGTTCGGGGCAATCTACCGAAACTACGCTATTGTGTCTTTCAACCAGCAGGAATCCCCTCTGGGTGCAGACAGCATCGTAGTCCGCATGGTTAACCTTGACACTGGACGCCGAGAGAAGATTTACCTTCAATCCTTCGAAATCAACGATTGGGAACGCTTCGTCAAGAACAACGACATCGTTACACAGGAAACCCAAGAAGACGGTTCCGAAAAGAACGTCTACAACCTTCCAGTGGTCGTTGACTTCCTGAAGCAAAAAGAAGAATCCACCAAGAACCCCGGTCGCTTCTACAAGTCCTTCAACGCTATCGTTCGTGGAGCCATCACCCGTGATGAACTCCCTGAATACCACGAGGACCAAGCCCCTGAGGCAGCCTCCGAGTGAGTCTCCCTCCCGTAATGCTACGGGATATGGTGAACAGCCGTAAGGCTTGATGTTCGATACCTCCTCGGCCTCTGTGCGGAGTCGTGTAGCCGTAAGGCTCAAGGCTTTGACATTGTCAGGCATACGCCGGGGAGTGGTTCCACCACTCAGATATACCTTGCCGTAAGGCTCGTGGTTTAAAGAGGTAAAGGGAGCAGACTTCGGTCGGCAACCAGAATCCAAGGGTTTCCCTCTGCGTCCTCCACCCATGGGGCGGAACCATCGACTCTTCACTTTCCCCTGAGTTGTCGAACAGAAAAGCAGTTATAGGTGTTAGCCATGTCAGTAGACTGGAGGGATATCGATGATAGAGGAAGCATTGTATCTTTACGCTAAGAATTGCGTAGAAAAGTTTCAAGACTTCGCTTCTTCCGTAGAAGCCATCTATCAGAGTAAGATTACTCACGACTTTCAACGAGGTTCTGGAGTAGTTATCAAGATAGAAGACGGTCCACTTAACACTGGTCGTAAGGCTAATGCTGAAGAAACAGCAGTCTACTTTACTATTTCTGATGGTCAAAACGCCATTCCATGTCTGGTTCACAACGGTAAGTCTACTACCATGCCCAGTGGCATGGACTCTATGACTTTGACTGAAACTCTGGTAACTTTGACTGAGTCCATGAGAAAAGGTCAACAAGTAGTAGTGTTGGGTCAATTCCAGATTCATCCACAAGGCAAGGAAAAGGTGTTTGTGTGCGAACAAGTGTATATGTTGGAGGAATCCAATGTTTCACAATTGACTACTAAACAAGTAGAGGGCTTTAAGAGTCTGTGTAAACGTTATGGCAAAACACCTTTGCAGGTCATGATTTCTGACGATACTCTGTGGCGTTATGTTTACGCCCATGATCCGATTAAGTTAGCCGTGATGCTGAATTGCTTGAGTCCTTTTAGCAAGCAAGACATGATGCATATGGCTGTGATTACTTCTATGGGTGAAGGCAAAGACCATCTCATTGAAAATGTGATTCAACCCTTAGTGCCTTGTGGAGTAGCCTCCACAGGTAAACTGTGCACCATTCCCGGTCTCTTTGGGGCTATGAGTGGCGATGATCTTAACTCTATTGAGTTGGGTTTGATTGGTAAGATGAACAATGAGCGTATGGCAGTTAGCGAGTTTCAAACATGGGGTTCTGATGTCTTCGGTGAACTCATGAATATGCTGGCTAACGGGTCATACACTATGCAGAAAGGTCAAGTAGACATTGAACGTGAGGCTTGTTTAAATGTTTCTTTTTGGGGCAACCCTGAAAAAGAATACGAGGAAAAGATGGACAAAATTAAGATGCTGGAAGTCTTTGGCGAATACACCTATCAGATGATTAGCCGTATGACTTTGATGTTCACCCAATTAAGTTTGACTGATGATGGTGCTGACGAATACGTCGAAAACAAAATCTTAGATGCTATGGGTGGAACTCTGGATACTCCCGAGTCCAAAGAAAGACTTCAGATCTGGCGTTCTTTCTTCCGTGAGTATCTTCGTTATGTAAGCCGTATGCAACCCGATATCAACAAGTCTCGGGAGTTAATTCGCAATCAGTTTCAAACTCAAATCAAAGAAACCAAAATGTTTGATGATGTGTTTTTGCAAAGAGGAACAAAAAGAGAGAATCGTAAGTTCCAACAATTCATCAATCTTTGTAAGGGTTTTGCTCGTTTGCAAGGGGATGATGTCGTAGATCTAAACCACATCTCTATGGCTACCGAGTTGTTTATGATAGCCTTGGAAACCGTGGTTCAGAATGTGCCTCTCAATATGGACTTGCTGGCTAACGACCCTCAGTTACGAACTCTGGTGCAAGCCGTCAAAACTTTAGTGGGTGAGGGTTATCCTGACCGTGGAGAATTAGAATTGCGATTACGACAGAACCATGTGTCTTTCCGAAAAGAACAAATTGATTCTCTGTTTGCGGAAGAATATTTGATTCAATTAGAAGATGGAGAAGTTATCTTGGATGGTAGCAAGTTCGAGTAAGTATAAATAGGAGTCCACAACTATTAAAATCCGGGGAGAATATCATGTTACCAACCACCATCCGAAAGTGTCGCAGGGCTTACCTGTTGATGCGGGATGATGATGTCGGTTTAGGTGCGGCTGCAAAGCGAGTCGGCACTACTTCCCGAACTCTGAAGCAATATTTCAAAAATAACAAAATCAAGATTAAACGATTAGGGAAAACTGGTCAATACCGTGTAGTGCTTCCACCCAAACAACTTAAAGAAAAGATGTTGACTTTAATGCAACCTGCTCCCTTAGGTCAGAACATGAGTGCTACTCGGGCAGCCAAAGAATTACACACTACTGTGGCTCGTATGAGATACCAAAGATTACCTGTTGATACGGGTTCGGGTATCCGTTATTATCCGATTCTGAAGAAAAACTCAATTGGAAGATGGGAACCAAACTTCCGTCCCGTATCCGATAATTCCGTAGTAGTTTATGGATATGTCTATGGATTAGGTGATGCTGTGCAAGGAAAGGGTTCCCAATTGGGACCTAAGGCTAAAGCCGCTAACGCCGATCCTAATTACGCTGATATCTGGTGGCAAATCGATTTCAATAGTTTTCCTTCTACTCTGAGAGGCAAAGAACTAATTGCAAAATACAAAAAAGCAATTGTAGATTTAGTTAAGCGTAATCTAATGAAACCTACTATTACTAACCGGAGATTGGCTACTAAGTTCCTTGGAAATGCTAACGTGGCTGCTTCTGCGGCTGCTTCGGGTCGAGGAACTGCAGGGGCTAACATGAAGTTAAGTGCTTTAGAAGAAATGATGGCACGATATGATGTGCACATTGACAACAATCTGGATAAGATCAATATGGGTGTGGATGGAGTCCGAACTAACAATATCGAATGGACTTTAGCACGAACAATTGCTGGTGCCGGGGCTCGAAAAACTGCTAACGGCAATTTCCAAGTTATGTTTCTGAGAAATAATGGATTGACTACCTATCCTTCCACCGGACCTAAAAAACTCAAACTGCGTTATGATCTTTCTAAAGAATGATGCAGGAAGGGCATAAATAGAAATAGTAGGAACACGGATTAGAAACCAAGGGTATCCATGCCGTCAAAAATTGAAGGAAAACTATGCGAAGTATGTGGTGAAACAGCCCATTGGAAAAGCCGATTAAGTCCTCTGGGATTCATTAGATGCGATCGGTCGAAAGGGTATTCGCATTGGTTGGATTACTATTATTGTGATCAGCATTTGCATGATACTAATGAAGCCTTGTGG
>Ga0255766_10004326_pt1 | contig 12083 bp, 10 predicted proteins | sample 071ome_23_FD_179966 | JGI IMG/M metagenome (GOLD analysis project Ga0255766, IMG submission 179966) | Coastal salt marsh microbial communities from the Groves Creek Marsh, Skidaway Island, Georgia - 071403BT metaG (version 2) | ecosystem: Environmental > Aquatic > Marine > Intertidal zone >... | reverse complement strand
GAATATAGATTTGTAGCAACAGAAGGACAAACCAACTTCAGTGTAAATTATGCACTGATTGGTTCTATGGATGTCTTTGTTAATGGCGTCCACTTAACCACGACAGAATACACAACTTCTGCTGGTAATACTTTAATTCTAAATTCTGCATTAGTTGCTGGAGATATTGTAGATGTAGTTACCTTTGAATCTGCTGGACCTCAAGGAACCACCGGCGTTCAGGGTGTTCAAGGGGTTCAGGGTACTCAAGGCATTCAAGGTATTCAAGGGGTTCAGGGTAGTAGATATTGGGTATCAGGTGTTAATGGTATTAGCACTACGGCAAATCTTGGTGTTTCAACAACAACAGCAAGTTCAATTTATGCATTAGATGTACATGGTGATGCTAGGATTACTGGCATATTGACTGTTGGATCTTCTTCTGTAGTTATTGATGGAGATAATAACAGTGTTCATATTGGATCTGGAGTAACAATTACTCAAACATCTTCATATTTTGATGGCGGTTTTACAGTTGCTGGAGTTGGAACTTTCCAAAGTGATCTTTTTATTGCTGGATCTCTTACTGCTGGATCTGGTGGTGGAGGAGCTTCGATTGGTGATGATATTGTAACTAGAAACTTATATACAAATGGTATTTCTACCTTTGCTAGTCAGATTTCAGGAACGACGGCATCATTTAGTGGTGATGTAACTGTTGGTGGTGTCCTTAAGTATGAGGACGTAACCAATGTAGATTCTGTTGGTATTGCCACCGCTCGTTCTGGTCTCAGAGTCACTGGTGGTGGATTGGATGTAGTTGGAGTTGCTACTTTTAACAATGGTGTTGATACAATTGATGTTGATGGGCATACTGAACTTGATAACGTTAATATTAGTGGTATTGTTACTGCATTTGAACTAGATGTTGATGGACACACTGAACTTGATGCATTGAATGTATCTGGCGTCGCAACGGCAACCAGATTTGATGGTGATCTTAATGCACTTGGAAAGACTTACTATGTTGCTACAACTGGTAGCGACTCGAATTCTGGTGATAATATTAATGAACCATATCTCACCATTGCACAGGCACTGAGTGTTGTTACGAATGGTGACATAATCAACATTTCTGCTGGTACTTATGAGGAAACTTGCCCTCTTACAGTTCCTAGAGGAGTAACTGTTAAGGGTGCTGGTTTAAGAGCAACAACAATTAAACCTTCAGATGCTACAAAGACTAATAATGTATTTGAACTAAATGATATCTCTACATTAGAAGACTTTACTATTAAAGATTCTTTCTATAATTCTTCTACCGATACAGGATATGCTTTCGCATATGCAACTGGTATCGCAATCACGACTAGAAGTCCTTATATCCAGAGAGTAACTGTTCTTAATACTGGATCTACAGTAACTACAAGTGATCCATATGGATATGATACTCCTGATAATCCACCAACAACATACCTGGCAGGTAGAGGTGCGTTAGTTGATGGATCTAAGGTAGCAAGTAATTCATTAGAAGCAGGAATGCTTTTCAATGAAGTAACATTCTTTACACCAAACAACAAAGGTATCATCCTAACAAATGGTGCTCGTGCAGAATACCTAAACTGCTTCCACTACTTTGCTTCTCAGGCAATTGTTGGTCTTGGTGGTACGGTTGGTATTGCAGGTACTGCTGAAACAAGACTTAAGTTTAGAACTCCTGGAGTAACACCATCAGTTAATGATGTTGTTAAACTTTATGACTCTGGTGGTTCAGTAGTTGCTGTTGGTACGATCACTAATTATAATACTGATTACGCTAGAATTAGTGGTAAAGGATATGGTACATTTACATCGGTTGGTATTGGAACCACACAGGATGTTAGGTTCTTCCAATCTGATGGCGTAACTCAAACTGGTATTGCTAGTGCTATTAGTCTTGCCGACTATACTATGTTTGGTGCTGAGATGCGTTCAGTCGGTTGTGCCGTTGAATATGGATCTCAAGGTGTTGTTGCAGATGGGGTTGGTGTTCAGTTAAGACTATTTGCTACTAACTTTAATCATGTTGGAACAGGTAAAGATTTTACCAATGACGCAACACTTGTAGTACAGTCTAATGAAGTAGTTGAACTTAACAGTGGTCAAGTTTCTTTTGTAAGTATTGATCAATCTGGAGACTTTAGAGTTGGCGATTCTCTTTATATCAATCAAGAAACTGGGCAAGTAAGTTTTGCCTCTACATCTTACGACCTAGAGAATGTTGGAAACCTGGTTGTTACTGATGGAGTTTCGAATCAAACTCTCATTACTCCAACAAGTTTAACTGTTGGTAACCTTCAACTTGCTGCTAATACATTCTCTTCAACTACTGGTAACATTAACATTGATCCTGCAGCATCTAATAAGACAATTATCAATGGAAGTTTAGATGTTAATGGAGGAAATCTTACTGTTTCTGGTATTTCTACATTCCAAGATAATGTATATCTTGGTGATGATGATAGATTGTATTTTGGTGATGGTGATGATTTACAGATTTACCATGGTGGAGGTCATAGTTTTATTAGAGAGATTGGAACAGGAAGACTATACTTAGATGGAAGTAGTGTTCATATAAGATCAAACTCTAATGAACTGGCAATAGAGGCAAATCAAAATGCTGAGGTATCACTCTACTACAACAACTCCAAGAAATTTGAAACCACAGTAGGTGGTGTTGACATCACTGGACATGCTGAACTTGATAATGTTAATATCTCTGGTATTCTCACTGCCACTAGTGCTGAGTTCAGTGGAAACGTAACAGTTCTTGGCGACCTTACTTATGAGAACGTTACCAATCAAGACTCTATTGGTATTGCCACTGCCAGATCTGGATTAAGAATTACTGGTGGTGGATTTGAGGTAACTGGAGTTTCAACCTTTAATGATAACGCATACTTTGGTGATAACAATAGAATTTATTTTGGAAATGATAATGATGGGTGGTTATATTCTGACACTGATAACCTCATTCTTCATGAAGATAGTTCTACAGGAACACTACTTCTCCGTGGTCAAGATTTAAAACTTCAAAACCCATCACAATCAAATGAGAATTGGGTTGAAGCACTTAATGATGGATCTGGAAGAACTGTAAGACTCTTCTATAATGGTTCTAAGAAACTTGAAACCACAGGGTATGGAGTAACAGTTGTTGGAACTACATTTACTAACCAGGTAAATGTTACTGGAGTTTCTACTTTTGTTGGAACTATTTTTGCTCAAGGAACAGTACAAGCAGCAGACTTCAATACCACTTCAGATGAAAGATTCAAAGAAAATATTGCAGTAATTGATGATCCAATCGGAAAAGTTTCTCAGATTCGTGGAGTTACCTTTGATTGGATAGAATCCCAAGGTGGATTACCTTCTGCTGGTATCATAGCACAGGAAGTTGAAGCAGTGATGCCACGATTGGTTTATGGTGATACTAAGAAGGGTGTAAATTACAATGGTTTAGTGGGTCTTTTGATTGAAGTTGTAAAAGAACAACAACAAAAGATAGAAGAACTCGAACAAAGAATATCTGCACTGGAGTGATTTCCTAAATACTAAAAACTACCTAGTGCAAACGAGGACGGTAGATGGCAATTAAGATTTCTAATTCTACTATTGTTGATGATAGTAGAAATATCGTAGACGCTGGAATATCCACATTTGTTGGAGTTGGTACGTTCCAAAACGATCTTTATGTTGGAGGTACTCTCCATGCATCAACACTTAATGTTGAAGGTGGAGGATCAGTTGGAGAAGATATTACTACAAGAAATTTAAGTGCTTCTGGTGATCTAGATGTAGATGGGCATACAGAACTGGATAATGTAAGAATATCTGGTGTTCTTACCGCAACTAGTGCCGAGTTCAGTGGTGATGTAACGGTTGGTGGAACTCTTACTTATGAGGACGTAGTTAATGTTGATTCTGTTGGTATCGCTACGGCAAGATCTGGTCTAAGAATCACTGGTGGTGGATTAGATGTAGTAGGAGTTTCTACATTCCAAGGTGATGCATATTTTGGTGATAATGATTCACTTTATTTTGGTGCTAGCTATGATTTATACATTCGGCACCAATCTGGTTCTCCAGGCAGAAATTACATTCAGGCGCAAAGTGGGACTCCTTTGTCGATAAGATCTGGAAGTAGTGGTAGTGATTATATCGACATTGCAGACAATGGTGGAACCAGATATTTAAAAACGTGGCCAAGTTCTGTATTTGATGATGGTGAGCAGGTTGGTAAATACATTTCACTTTATCAAGACGAGAACGAAAAACTTAAAACGCAAAACTATGGTATTGACGTAACTGGAACGATCCAGACTGACCAACTGAATGTTTCTGGTGTCTCTACATTCCAAGGTAATGTAGATCTTGGTGATGATGATAAGATAATATTTGGTGCTGGTCAAGACTTACAGATTTATCATAATACTAGCAGTTACATTATCAACACTACTGATCACTTAATAATTAGAAATGCCGCTGCTGACAAGGGTATCTATATTTCTGCCGACAATGGTTCAGGTTCAGGCACGACTGGATACATCCATGCAAATGGTCTTACTGGTGAGGTTATTCTTTCCCATTATGGCATTCAGAAGTTTGCTACCAAGTCTACTGGTATTGATGTAACAGGAACAACAGATACTGATCAACTGAATGTCTCTGGTGTTTCTACATTCGTTGGCATTGTTACCACACAAGATAATCTTTTTGTTGGTAATGATCTAAGTATTGCTGGTGATGCTCGTATCGTTGGTGTTCTTACTGTTGGTTCATCTTCGGTTACTCTTAATGGAGATACTAATACAATTAGTGTTGGATCTGGAGTAACAATTCATACCACAACAGCATCATTTAATCAATTAGAAGTTGCTGGTATCGCCACATTCCAAGGTAATGTAAATCTTGGTGATAATGATAAACTGAGATTTGGTGATGGTGTAGATTTAGAAATCTTTAGTGATGGGAGTACAAGTTATATTCAGGAAACTGGCGCTAGTAGTGCTTTATGGATAAAAAGTAATTCTACCGAAATTAGAACTGGTGGAAATCAACCTATAGCAAAGTTTATTGATAATGCAGGTGTAGAGTTATACTATGCTTTCGGTGATAAGAAATTTGAGACCACTTCTGGTGGTGTAAGTATTACTGGTAATGCAGAAGTTAGTGGAGATCTTACCGTTCTTGGTACATTAGTTTATGAAGACGTTACTAACGTTGATGCGGTTTATATTTCTACCGCTCGTTCTGGTCTTAGAATCACAGATGGTGGTCTAAATGTAGTTGGTGTATCTACATTCCAATCTGGAGTAGATGTTGTTTCTGGAGGAATAGATGTATATACTGGTGGAACTTATAAGATTAACAGTGCTGATGTTCTTTCAGCGACCACTCTTGGAGCAGGAGTTACCAATTCTTCTCTGACTACTGTTGGTGCTGGAGTTATTAGTAATCGCGCTGAACTAACTTCTGGACAACCATCTGGTAGCGATTATATTCTTCTTTATGATGCTGATGTTGGAGACTTAAAGAAGGCAACTATTTCCAATGCTGCTCTTCAGGGTGTTCAAGGCACTCAAGGTATTCAAGGAACTCAGGGTATTCAAGGAATTACAGGTACTCAGGGCATCCAAGGTATTCAAGGTACTCAAGGAACTCAGGGTACTAATGGAACTCAGGGTACTCAAGGAACTCAGGGTACTCAAGGAACTCAGGGTACTAATGGAACTCAGGGTACTAATGGAACTCAGGGTACTCAAGGAACTCAGGGTACTCAAGGAACTCAGGGTACTAATGGAACTCAGGGTACTCAAGGAACTCAGGGTATTCAAGGAATTACAGGTGCTCAAGGTACTAATGGAACTCAGGGAATCACTGGTACTCAAGGCACTTATGGTACTCAAGGTGTTCAGGGTATTCAAGGCATACCTGGACCAGTTGCTGGATCAGCAAACCAAGTTCTTTACAAAAATGGATCTAACGTAGCAACTACTTCTAGTAATCTAACTTTTGATGGAACAAACTTAACTTGTGCTGGATCAGTAACATCCAATTCTGATATTAAACTCAAAATTAACATTACAACTATTGCAGATGCTCTTGAAAAAGTTTGTAAATTAAGGGGTGTTGAGTTTGATTATAAAGAAAATGGACAACATTCTCTTGGATTTATTGCACAAGAGGTTGAAAATATTATTCCTGAACTTGTATTTGGTGATGATCCAAAGTCAGTTGCGTATCAAAACTTTGTTGCTCTTTTAGTTGAAGCAATTAAAGAACTTAGATCTGAAATTTATTTACTTAAAGAAGAAATAAATAATCTTAAAGGTAATAATTGATATGGCAACCAGATTAAATTCAAATAATATTGAAATTAGTTCTGTAACTACTTCACAGAGAAATTCCTTAAGTGCTACCACTGGAATGGTTGTTTATAATACGACCAGTGGAAATGTTGAAATCTATACTGGATCAGCTTGGCAGGCAATTGGTGACCAAGGAACACTACAAGCATCTGGTGGAACAGTAACAACTTCTGGTGGATATAAAATTCATACATTTACTTCTGGTCCAGATACATTTCAGGTTACTTCCGCAGGTGCTGGATCTGTTGAAGTTTTAGTTCTTGGTGGCGGCGGTGCTGGGCATAGATCTGCTCCTCCCGGAACACTAGGTGGTGGAGGAGCAGGTGGTGCTGGAAGATTATATTATTCAAATAGTTTTGCAGTATCTGTTGGAAGTTATGCAGTAAGCATTGGTGGTGCTGGTTCAGCAAATGGTGGTGGTGGAGGGACCACTACATTCGGTCCTATTACCTCCCCTGGCGGCGGTGGTGGTGGAATTGGTATGCAAGGACCATCTGCTGGCGGCGGTCAGAGTGGCGGTTCAGGTGGTGGTGGTGGATGGGCTGACCCTGGACCACAAAACGGCGGTTCAACCAACTCTTCCACTGGAGGAACCGATGGTTCTAATTCTCCTGGTTCTGGATGGGGACATCCTGGATGGAGAGCACCTGGATATGGTGGTGGCGGTGGTGGTGGTGCCGGACAAGGAGGACCAACTGGAACCGTTGGATGGAATGCTTCCACTTCTGGTCGAGGATTAACTTATAGTATTTCTGGATCTTCTGTTGGTTATGCTGGTGGTGGAGAACCAGGAAATGGTAGACCAGATCCAGAAGTTCCGACTAATGGAATTGGATATGGTGGAGGTAGAAGACCAGGTAAATCCCCAAGAAGTGGTCTAGCAAATAGAGGTGGTGGCGGCGGTGGAACCGTAGGACCAAACTCAGGTGGTGGTAATGGTGGATCTGGAATTGTTATTGTTAGATATCTTTCCGGTTGATGGAGCACTTAATTGAAGTAAATCAAAAAGTAGGGATATATGAGTTTAAATATCCCTACTTTGAGAAATTGAATGATGAACTAGAAAAAGATATAAGAAGTAGTGGAGATGTTCAAAACAAGAACACTTCATGTAGATGTTACATGACTTCTTTTAATATGAGAACACCATCATTTAAAAAACTGATGGACTATATTATTGCGTGCTTAAATGATCATGGAAACTTTAATGAACTATGGCGTGGTTCCTGGGAGGTTGGTAATATATGGGGTTTAATCTACAGAGAAAATGAATATGCTTTAACGCATCATCATTTTCCAGCAACATATTCCTTTGTATATTATGTTCGTTGTCCAGAGGGATCTGCACCACTAGTGTTCAATGAGTTTGAATTTCACCCAAAAGAAGGGGATATTCTAATATTTCCATCTCTACTTGAACATAGAGTGCCCCAACATAAAATAAATAAAGAAAGAATAATAGTAAGTGGAAATCTTTATATTTCTACTGAATATGTAAAAAACAAATTTTCATAATCACATGGCACACTTTGCTCAAATAGGATTAAACAACGTCGTTAAAAATATTGTCGTTGTTGATGAGTCTTTTTTTGAAGATGGAGAAGGAAATCGTAGTGAAGAGAACGCGATCCAAAGATTGATAAACAATACTGGACATTTGACTTGGGTTCAAACATCTTATAATACCAGACAAGGTGTATATCTTAATCAAGATTTAGAACCAAGTACGGCAAAACAACCTTTAAGAAAAAATTATGCTGTAATTGGTGGGACCTATGATCCAGATAGAGATGCTTTCATTCCACCAAAACCTTTTGATACATGGACTTTGAATGAGGATACCTGTGATTGGGAACCACCACTACCATATCCAACTGATGGTGGGCAATATGATTGGGACGAAGCAACACAGACTTGGATCCTTTGGAAAACCGCAGAGGAGTATGCTGAATTCATTTTAACAGAGCCACCTGATGAGGATGATCCTGACGCATAGTCATACCATCATACCAGTTCTTAAGACTCCATAGATAACACTGAGAATACTTTGAACTATCATAGGTCGAACCACCATAACTTTCTGGTAGAATGTCATGGTGGTTTGTTGTCTTTATGTACTCTAAGATTGCACCAAACTTTTTATCTTTGAATGTTATTGTCTTGGCATAGTCCCAGAAAGGAGTATCATACTTTGAACCAAAGTGATAGTGCCAGAGAATAAAGTTTCTGGTTTCATCTAAGTAATTCATCATATCTTCTGTTGCTTTCTGCCAGGTAGTTTTCTTATCAATGATTACATCATAAACTTTTCTAGCCCATACAAGATAACTTTGAACTGATGTTGACTCTAGTGGTTCAAAGAAGAAGAATTTATTTCCATTCAAGATAATTCTTTCATCTATAACTGGATTTTTAGCGATGTAATTCTTAAAGGATACATGCTTGGTTATCTCTACATCAAACAAATCCAACATATTCTTTTCTGCTTCTTCTTTTGAAGTTATCTTGTCATTATAAGAATATCCAACGCAGTATGGATTTGATGGTGACTCCTTAACCGTTGGAATTACAAATGTCCATCCATCTGGAGTTGCCACATGTCGACTCCAAGAAACTTTCTCAGTGTCCCAATTTGGTTTTGCGAGAATACATGAATTGATTGGGTGATTAAGAAGATCATACTCGGCGTAATCTTCTGGTTTTCCCCTACAATCAAAGATGTAATCAGCATCAATGTTTGATATATCTTTTACATCATCTTCTACGACTTTGAATAGACCACAACCTAGCACATAATCTTGCATCTCTTTTGGACAATAGTGCATTGCCATTTGGTCCGCAGAGAATGGGTGGAACCAGTTTTCATGCTTCTTTCCCCAATTCTCATACAGTATTCCAGTTTTAAACGTTGCATGAATTGGATTGCTGTACCAATCAAATCCTGTTGCTGCCCATAGAAGTTTCGGTGGTTCTTGTACTGTTGCCTGTCCTACTTTTTCTGTGGGAATGTTTGGATTATATCTTAATTCTATTTCTATAGATTCATCTTTTCTTGTATGCCAAGCATAATGTAATGCCGTAAGACACCCAGCATTACCCGCACCAACAATTACTATTTTCAAAGTATTTGATATAACTACGGTATTTATTTACGATCTAAATAACATCGTATATCACTTATTTGATTATATGGCTTACAGAAAGTTTAAGGGTATCGAGTACCCAGTTCCTGGTGTAGATACCGCTATCAATACACTTCGTCCAGGTGCCCGTTGGGACTTATCAAATACCACCTTTGTTGGGTGGGAAGATGATGAAGGTAGAGAACCACCCACTTGGGAAGAAGTTGAAGCCGAAATTGTAAGAGAAGTAGAAATTTATAACTACTATCTCTATGAGAGAACTCGTGAGAAAGAGTATCCACATGTTAAAGACCAGTTGGATATGCTTTACCACGATATAAAGTCTGGTAATTTATCTAATGGTGCTTGGATTGCTGCTATCGACGCAGTCAAAGAAAATAATCCTAAACCTGAAGGACCAGAACCAAAACTTATATAATATCTGAAAATTGTAATCAATTATGGCATATCTGACTAGTTGGCACATATGAACACTATATTGTTGTAGCATATGATGATGTAGATTTGGTTCGTAAGAGAAGAATCTGCACGTATGATTTTTCGAATGATGTTCTGATTCAACAAAATGTGAATGATCTTCTTCCAACATTTGATAATGTAGAATAATATTGACACTATATCATTTACCATATATAATCTATCAAAAAATGTTTCGAAATCAATTTATGAATTTTTCTGTTTATTCCAAACCAGATTGTCCCTATTGCTCAAAGGTAAAACAAGTTCTTGAGTTGACGGGAAGCACCTTTGTGGTTTATACTCTTGATAGGGACTTTACTAAGGAAGAGTTCTATTCTGAATTTGGAGAAGGATCTACTTTTCCTCAGGTAATTTGTGACGAAAAGAAACTAGGAGGATCAGTTGACACAATCAAATTCCTCAAAGAGCAACGAATCGTCTGATAACAACATAAATAAAAGCAAGATCCGTGTTAATCGCGGGGTTGAACTTATTCTTCATGGAGGTAAAAGAAAGCAAACTCAACCATTACATGTAATTTTTGAGAAGATGGTTTGCTTTCTGAACAGGGAAGTTACCATCTATTTCGAATTCTCCTTAAAAACAAGGAAGAGAAAAGTAGTTTCCCGAGGTAAAAGAAATGTTAGCAGTTAGTTTAGTATTCGGTTCATTTCTAACCGTATTGTTTCTTGTAGTGGGAGTAATGGCAGGTTGGGTGGCAAGAGAATACATGATGAACTATCGGGAAGTACCAAGACCTCACCCCGAAATGTTTGACAGTCAGGGTAACCTGATACCAGATGAGGTGATCGCATTTAACTTTGAAAACTATCATGACTACGAGACAAACGACGAAGAAGACATCGACGAGTAAGGCAAAACCTGCTGCTAAAGCAACCAAACCAAAGGCAGCACAAAAACCAATCCCCGACCTTCCTACTAATCCTTTCGTATATGAAATTCTGAATGTAGTTTCTTCAGAAAGGACAAAAGCAAGGAAGGTTGAGGCATTGCGTAAGTTTAATGATCCTGCCACTAAGGTTGTATTGATCTGGAACTTTGATGAGAGTGTAGTTAGTCTTCTCCCTCCTGGTGATGTTCCATATGCTGGAACTGATGAGCAGAATTCTTTCAGTGGCACTCTATCAGAGAAAGTTAGTGATGCTGTTTCCAAGATGAATGAGTTGGGTTCTAACTCTCTTGGATCACAAGATCAAGGAAAGTCTTCTATTCGTAAAGAGTTCAAGCGTTTTTACAACTTTGTTAAAGGTGGTAACGATGGGTTGAGTTCTCTTCGTAGAGAGACTATGTTTATTAATATTCTCCAAGGTCTTCATCCGCTTGAAGCAGAGATCCTTATCCTTACTAAGGACAAGAGACTAGGAGAAAAATACAAAATTACAAAAGAAATTGTTGCGGAAGCTTTCCCTGATATTCAATGGGGTAATCGTTCGTAATATATAATACCAATTGGAGTGTTTATAATGGCAAGAAACACGGCAAGGGTGTCTGAAGAGGCACCTGTAAAGGAAGACCTTATGTATAACTGGACACCTACAGAAAAGGAAAACTCTAGAAAGAAATATGGATGTGAAATCCTAGTTGAAAATGGAACTTGGGAACAGGTGTGTACCAAGGACGTCCCCAATGATGCAAGGATTGTAACCTATGAAGTTGATGGTATTACATGTTTTGACTTGACCAGAAGTCAAAAGGCAGTAAATGTGTTTGATATGTACTGGGATAAGTTTCGTGAAGGACTTAAAGGTATAAAGTACGGAGAGGGTAGGCACAACCCAAAGACCTGGGGATATCAAGCACCCAAAACCAAAAAGAGGAAGTGATTTCCCTGAGCGAGGGAAAAATTCCCGGCAAAATTTTTGCTCTGTAAGGTTTTGTATCGTATTTTACAGAACTTACTTGATAAATACTCACATTAGGGGTATAATACCCTTACGTTCATCCCATTCGCTATTTGCGAATAGCGAATAGGACGCAAGTAAGTCGCGGAACGGAGCGTTCATCCTATGTTATCATTAGCACTCATCTTTTTTAGTCATGTCCCAGTGGAGAATTATCTTCGCTGTGAAGA
>Ga0255766_10004323_pt1 | contig 12090 bp, 10 predicted proteins | sample 071ome_23_FD_179966 | JGI IMG/M metagenome (GOLD analysis project Ga0255766, IMG submission 179966) | Coastal salt marsh microbial communities from the Groves Creek Marsh, Skidaway Island, Georgia - 071403BT metaG (version 2) | ecosystem: Environmental > Aquatic > Marine > Intertidal zone >... | reverse complement strand
CCCAGAATCTAATTTGTTTTGCTGGTGGAGGTCATTACGACGTTTATCTACCACAAACAGTTAAATCGCTAACAATGCGTCCAGAATTTATGACATCTTATACACCTTATCAAGCCGAAATTTCACAAGGAATACTTCAAGTTTTATTTGAATATCAGTCACTTATTTGTGATTTAACAGACATGGAGCTTGCAAATGCATCTTTATATGATGGAGCTACATCAGTAGCAGAAGCTATTTCTGTAGCTATCAATAAAACTAAAAGGGACAATGTTATTATCTCTAATGGTTTTAACCCAAACACTAAAGAAGTTGTAAACACTCTAGTTGATAGAAATAAATTTAATGTTAACTATGTAGATTTAGTTGATTACTTATTTCCAGAAGATTATGTCTTTTCTCAAGATGATGCTGCATTTGTTGTTTCATTGCCTCACTATGAAGGCTCTGCACAGGACTTAACATCGATAGTCCAAAACGCAAAAGCAGCAGGTGTAATTACGATCTGTTATGCAGATCCTTCAATGCTTGGCATTTTAAAATCTCCTGGATCAATGGGATTTGATATTGTTGTAGCAGAAGGCCAGTCAATGGGTTCACCATTATCATTTGGTGGGCCAACTGTTGGTTGGTTTGCTACTAGAAAAGAGTTAGCAAGACTTGTTCCAGGAAGAATAATTGGTGAATCTAGAGATTCGAATAATACCAAAACTTATGTTATGACATTGAGGGCTCGTGAACAGGATATTAGACGTGAAAAAGCCTCATCTAATATTTGCACAAATCAAACCCTAAATGCTGTTGGTTCAACGATACATTTATCATGGTTGGGACCTGAAGGACTTTATGAAATTGGATATCAAGCAATTCAAAAAGCTTCATATATGAAACAATTATTAACCGATAACAATTTCAATGTTTTAAACCATACTTCTTCTTTAAGAGAATTTTTAGTAGAAACAAAAAAATCTGCAGAAGAGGTAATACTTGAAATGGGATCTAAAGGATTCTTAGCTGGTATTAAATATGATGATAATCAAATTTTAGTAGCAGTAACCGAAAAAAGAACCAAGGCTCAAATAGATAATTACGTAAATTCTTTAATGGAGGTTGATAATGCATAGTGGTGGTAACGCTAGTTCATTACCTTTAGTCGGCGGCGCTCCTGAACCTACAATTAATCAGTTGTCTAAACCTGGTCGAAGAGCTTCGAGATTTCCCAAATTGGATGTTCCAGTAACTGAAATTAACAATTCAGCAATTAGAACTGATAAACCAAGTCTTCCTGAGGTTTCAGAGCATGATTTAGTAATGCACTACTCAAGACTTGCTCATAGAAATTTTGCTGTTGATGTAGGATTTTATCCACTTGGGTCTTGCACCATGAAGTACAATCCTAGATTTGCTGATTATGTAGCTGGGTTAAATACCTTTGCTAATTCCCATCCTTCCACACCATCTGCATTCACACAAGGTAACTTAGAAGTACTTCATGAATTAGAGAGATTTTTAATTGAAATCACTGGAATGGATAATGCTACGTTCCAACCACCAGCTGGCGCATCTGGAGAGTTAACAGGTTTATTAATAATTAAAAAATATTTAGTAGAAAATAATTTAACAAATAAAACAGATATTATCGTTCCAGATTCAGCTCATGGTACCAATCCGGCTTCTGCAAAGATGGCAGGTTTTAATGTAGTAGAGGTATCAACAGATGTTAGAGGTATGGTGAACATTGACGACCTTAAAGAATTAGTAAATGAAAATACTGCTGGATTAATGTTAACGAATCCAAACACAGGGGGTTTGTTTGAAGAAAACATTATGGAGATATCAAATATTATTCACGAGAACGGTGGGTTAGTCTATTATGACGGAGCAAACTTAAATGCAATTGTTGGAGTATGTAGACCAGGGGACATGGGCTTTGATATCGTACATTCAAATCTTCATAAAACTTTCGCAACACCTCATGGCGGTGGTGGTCCAGGATCAGGTCCGGTAGCTGTAAAAGCTTTCTTGAAAGAATATTTACCAGGTCCAATTGTTGAGAAAAATGAAAATAATTATGAGTGGTATATGCCAAAACTATCTATTGGTCGTATGCATGGATATCACGGTAATTTCTTAGTAGCTTTGCGAGCACTTGTATATATGAAATTATTAGGTAAGGAAGGATTAGATACACTCGGTTCATATGCTGTTCTAAATGCAAGATATTTAAGTTCTGTGATATCTAAAGTTATACCTCTTGCTTATAACGAACCATGCATGCATGAATTTGTAGCAACAGTTAAAGATCTAAAAAAATCTCATAAAATTAAAGCATACGATGTTGGAAAAGCTTTACTAGATAAAGGTTTTCATTCCCCAACTATCTATTTTCCACTTATTATCGAAGAAGCTCTTATGTTTGAGCCTACAGAAACGCAAACTGTAGATACTCTTGATGATTTAGCAGAAACACTTAAAGCTATTATTGATGAACTACAAGGAGAAGATGTTTCACTTGAGGAATACCCAAAAAATTTACCTGTTGGAAGGCCAAATGAGCTTATTCCTGCAAAGCATTTAACAGTTAATTGGGGAGATTTTGAACTTCTTGAATTAACTGAATAATATGTATATATGAATCCATCGAAGATTGATATAGACAGAAACATAAGCAAATTAAGAGTCAACTCTTCTGAATTTTTAAATCTTGATAAAGCAAACCTTGTAACTATGCTCGATCAAACAATTGATAATATAAAAACAATATCATATTATTGGGCAACTCTTGCATCTGAAAAAAAAGGAATTTTAAATAAATCAAAAGAAGGTGAAGAGTGGATAGGTGGTCCATTTGCTTGTATTTACGCCATACAATATTTTAAAGATACACTTATGAATGAAGATGGACTGGATAAATCAAAATATGATGATTCAAAAAAGAGTTATAAAGCATTTCCAACAAAAAATATTGAAAAACTTCTGTTCCCTTTTTTAGAAGGTGAAGTAAGATTTGGAAAAAATTTAAATTTTGACCAGATAAATGAATATAGAGGTTTTGCTAATAGATTTAAAAACAATAAACCAAGAATAACACTTGTCTTAGGAGCAGGTAACGTTTCCTCAATTCCAGTTCTTGATGCTTTATTTCATATGATTGCATACAAATCTGTTATTTACTTAAAGCTCAACCCTGTTAATGATTATTTATTACCAATCTTTACACAAGTATTTGAACCTTTTATATCAAGAGGATATATGATCGTCACAGAAGGCGATATGGAAGCATCAAAATATTTAACTCAACATGATGGAATTCATCAAACACATTTAACTGGCTCAAATTATACATATGAAAATATTGTCTATGGAAGAACCCTTAATGATAAAGAACGTTCCTTAAAAACATTACCTAAAATAAACAAAAAACCTATCACTTCAGAACTAGGTAATGTAACTCCTATTATTGTACATCCTGGTAATTGGTCACGTTCTGAAATTAAACATCAAGCAAAAAAAATTGTAACAGCAAAACTTAACAACTCAGGATTCAACTGTATAGCTGCTCAAGTTATTGTTTTACCTAAAGATTGGAAACATACTCAAAAATTAAAAGATGAAATAATTTATTATTTAAAGAAAGTAGGTGATACAACTTCATATTATCCTGGTGCATCTGAAAATCTTAATGAATTAATTGAATCAAACAATTATGAGCAAATAAATAATCTATCATGTAGTACACCATTTTTAGTTAGTGATTTAGATTTAGAAAAAGAATATGCGAATAAAGAAGTTTGGTCTACGGCATTATATTTTAAAGAAATACCATTTACCAGTTATGAAGACTTTGCTTTAAATTCTATAGATTATGTTAATAATGAATTATGGGGCAACTTAGGAGTTACTGTTTTAATAAAAAATCATAAAAAGAAAACTAATCAGTCAATTCTTGACACATATGTAGAAGAGCTTAGATATGGAACTGTTGCAATAAATGAATGGTCAGCTCTTGGATTCGTTATACCTACAATGCCTTGGGGAGGATATCCCGGAAATAAAGATAATGATATACAAAGCGGTCAGGGATATGTACATAATTCTTTACTATTTGAATCACCACAAAAAGGGGTCGTTTACTCTAAATTTAGATTATCTCCAATAATTGATCCTCCTTGGTTTGTTACAAATAAAAAAGCACACAGAATTTTTAAAAATTTAACATATTATCAAGCAACTAATTCAAAAATAAATTTAATTAAATTAATCTTTTCTACACTAATATAAACACATGAAGAAATTCACAATCTTAATAATCGCCCTCGTTTTTGTTGCATGCTCTACTACATCAGAAGAGCCTATCACTATTGATACTACTTCAACTACTGAAGCACCTGTCACTACTATTCAGCAAAGTGAAGAATCTACTACTACAACAACAATAGAACCTACAATAGAGTATGTTTTTGATGTTGACAAAATGTCTCCATTTACAGGTAAAGAACTTCCTCCTGAAACTTGGTTAAAAAGACCCAAAAGAGTTATAGCGTTTAAAATCGATAATAACATAAAAGCTAGACCACAATCTGGATTACAAGAAGCAGATGCAGTACATGAAATACTTGTTGAAGGTGGAATGACAAGATTTCTTGCTTTCTTTTATGACAACACATCTAAATATCTTGGACCTATCAGGTCTGCAAGACCTACAGATCCAACAATGGTACGTCCTTATGGAGGTACACTAGTTGTATCTGGTGCTACAACAGGATTGATTCCATCAATTAGAGAATTGGGTGTCCCAGTATTAGAAGAGCAATCTAGTCCAGTAATGTTTCGTATATCTTCAAGAAATGCCCCTCACAATTTGTATGCAGATACTGAATTAGTAAGACAAAGAATAGAAGATCGAGGATTTTTCTTTTTACAACCAGGTCCCGGTCCGTTATTTCCTTTTGGTTTGAATCAAAATAATTGGATTGATGGCGCAGATAAAATTACTGTTAAATATTCAGAGTTTACTACAGTAATTTGGAAATTAGATGGTGAAAAGTACTCACGATTTATTATTGATAATTACTCTAACAATAAAGAAGCAACTGCTCATAATTTTATCAGTCAAGATGGAAATTATACAGATATTCTAAATACAGAAACAGTAGTTGTTATTCAAGGGCCGCTATACAAAGATAAAGCTACTACATTACCTAGTGTTTTAACTGTTGGTGTTGGAAATGCTTATGTTTTTAATCAAGGTAAATACATTGAAGGCTCATGGAGAAGAGGAGATATATCTGAACCATTTGTTTTAACTGATAATGATGGTAATGACATCCAGATTCCACCAAGTACTCAGTGGATCCATATTTTACCAAATGAAGGTAAAGTATCTGTAAGTAAGTAGAATTATCGAGTGTTAAATTTAATAACAGGTATTTTATTCTCTGTTTTATTACTTCCTAGCAACATAAGTAAATCATGTAATGATTATGTAGAAAATCATCCAGTTCGCTCTGATATTATGATGCAAGTTGTCCTTAAATCCTATGGTTATTATGAGGGCAAGATTGATGGCATATTTGGAAATGTATCAAAAAAAGCACTAGTTTCGCTTCAAAAATCTAATAATATTGATGCAGATGGAAAAATTGGTCCTCAAACATGTACTTTATTGTTAAATAAACAATCTATTGTTAGAAAAAATAAATTAAATACATCTAACGTTACAAAAGACAACATCAATCCAGATAATTCATATTCTCAAGAGATATACGATGCACAGATAATATTGAAAGATCTTGGATTATATTTGTCTACTGTTGATGGCATAAATGGTCCAGGTACAAAAAGAGCAGTGAGAGAATTTCAATCTAAGGCGGGTCTTGTGACTGATGGTGTAATAGGAAGTAAAACAAAAATTGCATTGAGTAGAGGTGAAGAAAGTTATATTAACACTAATGAACCTACACAACCTAACACTAATTCACCACAATCTAGTACCGAAACTATAACATATGGTTTAGATTTAAGAAATTATGATCCTTCTAAGCCATGCATTGAAGGATATGTGGATTCAAATGGTATATGGGTTCCCGACCCTTGTTTTAAACCGGTGTTTGTTTATAGATTTGGAAAAACAGCTCAGGTAAATTCCCAAAATGAACTAGATGCATATCTTGCTGAAAGATGGTCTCTTGAAAAAGAAAAAACTTATGTAACAATTGGAAGAGTAAAAACACAGAATTATACAGATGGAATAAATTCACCAGTAAATGGATTAGTTATGCCGAGTGGTTCTAATAATAAAATTGTTATTGGAATTAAGAATGATAATAATGTTCGTGCTAGACCTCAGTCTGGACCTCAGAATGCAGATGCTGTTGTTGAAGTTCTAGTTGAGGGTGGTATGACAAGATTAATAAATATTTTCTATGAATCAGATACTTCATACCATGGCCCAATTAGATCTGCAAGACCTACAGATCCAACAGTCCTAAGACCACTTGATGGCGTATTAGTTGCTAGTGGTGCTACAGGGGGTTTAATTCCTGAAATTATAGATATGGGAGTGCCAGTAATTACAGATAGACGTCCAGAATTTTTCCGAATCTCATCAAGGAAAGCACCACATAATTTATACGCTGACACATATAAATTAAAAACTTTAGCAATCTCAAAAGGGTATAAAAAAACAAACAATCCTCAGCCATTATTTCCTTGGGGAAATCCAAATATAAACTCTTGGGCAAATGGTAAAAGTATCAAGTTAAAATTTTCATCAGCAACAACAACTACTTGGACTTGGAATGGAAGTAATTATATTCGAACATATTATGATGCATATAAAGGATCATCATCTGGAAATCCACATAATTGGATTAATGAAAATGGTTCATCAGGTCAAATTGCCGTACCTACTGTAATAGCTTTAATGTGTGAACCATACATGCATCCTCTACAATTACCATCTGTAAAAACTGTAGGTGAGGGTAGAGCAATAATAATGCACGGTGGAAAAATGCTTGATGCTAAATGGAAACGTGGTTCTAATTTAGATCCTTTTCATATTGTTGATTCAAACGGTAATACTTTATATATTCCTAAGGGAAAACCCTGGATTTCCTTGGTTCCAAACACATTTTCACCTACTTTTGACAATTAACTTTACTTTTGCATAACAAAAATGGTATATTAAGAGTGCGTTTCAATTAAGTGTGATACGCAGCCCTGTTGGGAAGCCCTCTTTTTGGGGGCTTCCGTTTTTTTAGGACTCTATTAATTCAGATAAAATATTTAAAGTATCACCCCATACGATATCTGGAATGTATGCTATTAAATAAGAACAACCTTCATCTTGATATTGCTTAAATGTTGTAAACACTTCATCCTTTGTACCAATTAATGGTCGGTCATAGTAATACTCTTTAGGTATGTTTGTATACTCTGCTAATTTGGAAATTTTGTTATCTAAATCATTTTTATCTGAACCAATAACTACGTTGGTGTGAAGAGTTCTACCTATTTCGTTGTAGTCTCTATTCTCATTAACGCAGTGTTCTTGAAGTAATTTTGATTTATGTTTAAAACCTTCAACATCAACATCCCAATTTCCGTAATCTCCATATCTAGCTAAAAGTTTTAAAGTTACTTTTTCACCACCTCCACAAACCCAAAGCGGAGGGTATGGCTTTTGTAATGGTTTAGGTTGATTGATTGCACCATCAATTTCATAATAAGTTCCTTTAAAGACTGGTGCTTCTTCAGTGGTCATAAGTTTATAAATAATAAGAGACTCTTCTAACATTTTTAATCTGACACCAGCAGAAGGATAATCATATCCATACGCTTTATATTCATGATCATACCAACCTGCACCTATTGCATACTCCAGTCTTCCTCCAGACATCACATCTATATTTGAAGCAACTTTTGTTAAATAGGAAGGGTTTCTATATGAGTTACATGTACACATTTGACCAAGACGAACTTTAGAAGTTGTTTGTGATAGAGCTGACATTAATGTCCAACATTCATAAGTTGGATCTTGTGTAGGTTTTGGAACAGTATGGAAGTGATCATATACCCAGATCGATTCGTAATTTAAATCTTCAATATTTTTTGCACTGTTAATAATTGTATTCCATTGTTCTTCAATAGGGATACCATTTAAATCCATTCGCCATCCCTGAGGTACGAAAGCTCCAATTTTCATAAATTAATTATACCTATTTGGAATTGCGTCTTTTCAAAATTGAAATTAAATCACTAAGGTCTTCTCTAGTATCTATTTTCTTAAAATATCTTAGACCGAGATATGCTGTTAATAACAAAAATAATGTTGTACTTATAAAATTAATTATTTTTACAAAAGCAGACCCTACACAAGATCTGCGATTAACCCCAAGTGAATCCATAAAATCAGCATTACCTATATTTGTTATTATTTCAATGACTGTTCCACAACTGATTTCAAATTCTTTATAAAGATTTAGTGAGATACCCACATATTCAAGCGTGACTTGGCTAAACAAGTTAAATACACTTACTAAAAATAAGAGGATTAAAAATATTAAAAATGATTTTTTATTAAACATAAACTAAATACACTTTACTAAGTGGATGAAATAAAACTGTTAGAAAATCAACTTAAGAGAATGAGAAGTATGAATAGGTTTTATCATTTACAATTTCTAAATGATGTAAGATATTTTTTCGTAATAGGTTTAATTTCTTTAATTATTTCATTTAATAGCGTTAAAACACTGTATTTATTACCTTTAATAGCATTATTTGGTAGTGTAATTCTTGCATTTCACGCATATTATTTAATATTTTCTAGAAATTACTCGGAATATATTGAAAAGAAAATAAATAAAACCTTAAATAAAGATGCATATATCACGCATAAACTGGAAAATAGGTATTTTTTTCCGATTCAAGATAAAAAAATAGTCGTAGCGAAGCTTGGAAAAGATTTTTCATGGTTTAGTTTTGTAACACTTTTTATTACGTTTTATGGAATCTTTTTATATGTGTATGGAATGTACAATATTTTTACTACTCTAAATAGCATTTATTATTTTATGTTTATAATACTTCTTACACTTATAACATTTATTACTGGATATTGGTGGTTCATTAATAATGAAGGGGAATCAAGATTAAGAAACGTATACAATGAGTAAATTTACAAATTTCGAAGGTGATAATTTAGATAATTATCTTGGGCACGAAATGATTGAAATTAAAGAAAATTATGTAAAGTCCAAAATAAATGTTAAAGATCATCACAAACAACCAATGGGTCTTGTTCATGGAGGGTTATATTCAACATTGGCTGAAACAATATGTTCTTATGGAGCAAATTTTTTAGATAAAGGAACATTTGTTGGAGTAAATAACAACACCGACTTTTTAACAAGTGTTCAAAATGGTGAGATATATTGTATTGCTGAACCAATTAAAATTGGTAGATCGTATCAATTGTGGGAATGTAAAATGTACCATGATGAAAAACTTTGTGCTGTTTCTAAAGTAAGATTAAGTAAGATAAAATGAAAAAATTTTTTGTATTATTTTTGCTTCTAAGTTTTTGTTCTTCAACCAATGAAGAATCTATAGAAGAAGCTGAAGTACAAATTGAAACAACAACAACTATAGGAGTAGAAATGTCAGATAAAGTCTATGATAAGCAACCTGAAATGAATATAAATACTGATAGTAGTTATACAGCTGTTATCAAAACTAATTTAGGTGATATGACTGTAGAGTTTTTTACTGGTGATGCACCAATGACAGTTAATAATTTTATTTCACTTTCAAAAGATGGATATTATGACAATGTTATATTTCATAGAGTTATCTCGGGATTTATGATCCAGGGTGGTGACCCATCTGGGACTGGTCACGGTGATTATGGTAAATATCCAGGATATGAATTTGAAGATGAATTAAACAACCAAAGACCATATGAAAAAGGTATATTAGCTATGGCTAATAGAGGTCCTAACACAAATGGGAGCCAATTCTTTATCATGCATGTTGATTATCCACTTCCATACAGTTATACAATTTTTGGACAAGTTGTAGATGGATTTGATGTCATTGATAAAATAGCATCTGTTGAAACAGACTCTGCTGATAAACCAACTACAGATGTTGTAATTAGCACAGTTGAAGTTACAGAGAATTAAAATACTTTAACGTTTTTTTGCTAAACACTCCGCCTGGTACACCTGTAGAATTTTTTAACAAATACTTTTTTTCAAAGAGTTCTTTTGTTAAATTTTTTATATAATTTTCTGAATAGTTTAGTTTTTTGGCTAAAAATAATGAATAATTATTGTGATTTGCTTTTACAAAGAAGTCATACACGTAAGCGTATTGACACATTAATTCATTACGATTTGATGTATTTCTAGTATGAATATTTTTAACAAACTTAGTTATATTAATTTTGTTGAAGTTTTTGTTTCCTGTTTTTTCAATAAAGTAGTCATTGTCTACATCTGCCAAGTTAGATATTTGTTTTTGTGCTTTTTTGTTTAGGCTATATATATTTAACTTCCTAAGATCTATAGAGCTAATCGCATTTTTTGATTTTGATAAAATTTTTATCGATGTATTTTGTAATTGATATTGATTAATAAAGCTGTATGTAAGTTCTACAATGTATTTACCATTTACATTAGAGAATGTATATAAAATGTTTGAATTATTGAATTTTATATTATTCTTCATACAATCATTTTATTAGGAATATATATAAATATTTTTAATTAATTATGAAGTTCAGAGTTACATATAAGGGATATTATTATTAAATCATGAATGTTGACATTACATTACCTGATGGATCAGTACGAAATTTTGAATCACCTGTTACTGGTTATCAGATTGCTGAAAGCATAGGCCCTAGGTTACTCAAAGACGCTATTTGTATAGAAATAGATAATAAATTTCAAGATTTATCTTTTGAAATATCAGAAAACACAAAAGTTAGAATTGTAACTACTAAGGATTTAGACGCATTGCACATATTAAGGCATTCTTCTGCTCATATACTCGCTCAAGCAGTTTTAAACCTATATCCAAATGCTCAGTTTGGAGTAGGCCCAAGTATCGAAAATGGATTCTACTATGATTTTCTCTTTGAAACTCCAATAAAAGAAAATGAACTTGAAAACATAGAGAAAGAGATGATAAGAATTTCTAAAAGTGCACAAAGTTTCAATAGATCTGAAATAACAAAAAAAGATGCTGTAAAGATGTTTAAAAATCAGAAATTAAAGTTAGAGCTAATTGAATCTGCAGAATCTGATGAGGGTGTCGGTGAAGAGATAGTATCTACATATACAAATGATGAATTTATCGACTTGTGTATGGGACCGCATGTGCCATCTACAAGTGTACTTAAGCATTTTAAACTGACGAAAGTTTCAGGTGCTTATTGGCGTGGTGATGAATCTAATGTTCAACTACAAAGAATATATGGTACATCATGGTTCTCTAAAGAGGATTTAGATCAATACTTGATTCAACAAGAAGAAGCGGAAAAAAGAGACCATAGGAAGTTAGGTAACGAATTAGATTTATTTACTTCAAGTGAAGAACTCGGTTCTGGAAATTTTCTATGGAAACCCAAAGGTGCTGTATTAAGAGATGTTATAGAAACTTACAGTAAAAAAGCACATCTACAAAATGGTTATTCTTTAGTAAATACTCCTCATATAGGTAAATCAATTCTATGGGAAACATCAGGTCACTTAGATCACTATAGCGAAAATATGTATCCACCAATAAATCATGATGAAAATAATGAAACTTATTATTTAAAACCAATGAATTGTCCTTTTCATATCCTTGTGTATAAAAGTGACTTACATTCATATAAAGAATTACCATTAAGATATTTTGAATTTGGTTCTGTTTATAGATATGAGAAAACGGGTGTTTTGCACGGGTTACTTAGACTTAGAGGATTTACTCAAGACGATGCTCACATATTTTGTACAACTGATCAAATAAATGATGAGGTAAAAACACTTTTATCATTTTCTGTAAATTTGTTAGGAAGTTATGGCTTAACTGAAATTG
>Ga0255766_10004319_pt1 | contig 12097 bp, 10 predicted proteins | sample 071ome_23_FD_179966 | JGI IMG/M metagenome (GOLD analysis project Ga0255766, IMG submission 179966) | Coastal salt marsh microbial communities from the Groves Creek Marsh, Skidaway Island, Georgia - 071403BT metaG (version 2) | ecosystem: Environmental > Aquatic > Marine > Intertidal zone >... | reverse complement strand
GAAGTACTTCTTCAACTTTGTGAATCTCGTTTAGACAACGTGGTTTATCGTTTTGGTATTGCACCCTCTCGTAGAGCTGCGCGTCAGTTGGTATCTCACCGTCATGTAACGGTTGATGGAGAGATCGTAAACATTCCATCGTATCAGGTTAAGCCTGGACAAGTTGTTGGTGTTCGTGAGAAATCTAAGTCAGTTCAAAAAATCACTGACTCTTTAGCTAATACAAATCAGTCTTTCGAGTGGCTAAACTGGAATTCAGCGAAGCTTGAGGGGACATTTGTAAATGTTCCTGAGCGTGTTCAGATCCCTGAGGCGATCAAAGAGCAGCTAATCGTTGAATTGTATTCTAAATAATTTTACCCTCAATAACCTTTTGATATGGCAATACTTAATTTTCAAAAGCCGGATAAAGTAATCATGATCGAGTCAACCGATTTCGATGGGAAATTTGAATTTCGTCCATTGGAACCGGGTTACGGTTTAACCGTCGGAAATGCTCTTCGTCGTGTGTTACTTTCATCTTTAGAGGGCTTTGCTATCACTTCTATACGCATTGAAGGTGTAGATCATGAGTTCTCAGTAATTCCAGGAGTTGTTGAAGACGTAACTGAAATGATCCTAAACCTTAAGCAAGTTCGTTTTAAGCGTCAAATTGATGATGTTGAGAACGAAACTGTAGCGATTTCAATTTCTAACTCAGATAAGATCACTGCTGGCGACTTCCAGAAATTCATTTCTGGTTTCCAAGTTTTAAACCCAGATCACGTTATCTGCAATCTGGATAGCAAGGTTAACATTAACCTTCAATTAACTATCGAGAAAGGACGCGGTTATGTATCGGCTGATGATAATAAGAAGGCGAATGTTCCTATCGGAACCATTGCTATCGATTCTATCTTTACACCGATTAAGAACGTTAAATATAGCATCGAGAATTATCGTGTAGAGCAAAAAACTGACTTCGAGAAATTAGTTTTCGAAATAGTAACTGACGGTTCGATTGCTCCAAAAGATGCACTTACTGAAGCTGCTAAAATTCTTATCCACCACTTTATGTTATTCTCTGATGAGAGAATCACATTAGAGGCCGAGGAGTTAGAACGCACAGAGACTTACGATGAAGAATCTCTTCATATGCGTCAGCTTCTAAAAACTAAACTTGTAGACATGGATCTTTCTGTTCGTGCACTAAATTGTTTGAAAGCAGCTGAGGTAGATACTTTAGGTGATCTTGTTTCATTCAACAAGAACGACTTAATGAAATTCAGAAACTTTGGTAAGAAGTCGTTAACTGAGCTAGAAGAACTTGTTCAAAGTAAGGGGTTAGAATTTGGAATGGATCTAGCCAAGTACAAATTAGATAGAGACTAAATATGAGACACGGGAAGAAAATCAATCACTTAGGGCGTACTGCTTCACACCGCAGGTCTATGCTTGCAAATATGGCATGTTCTCTAATTGAGCATAAGCGTATCAATACCACTACAGCTAAAGCTAAAGCACTTAAGCAGTTTGTTGAGCCGCTTATTACAAAAGCGAAAGCTGAGAATAATTCAACAATAGAAAAGAGCACTCACAATCGTAGAGTTGCCTTCAGTTACCTAAGAAGTAAAGAAGCTGTTGCTCACTTATTTTCTGAGGTATCAGAAAAAGTTGCTGATCGTCAAGGTGGTTACACACGTATCATTAAACTAGGAAACCGTCTAGGAGATAGTGCTGATATGGCTCTTATCGAGCTAGTTGACTTTAATGAAACGTACAACGCCACTGAAAAGAAAGTGAAGTCAACTCGTAGAAGTCGTCGTTCTAAATCTTCAGAGACCAAAGAGGCTGCTCCAGCTGTTGAAGAAGTTTCAGTAGCTGAGACTCCTGCTGCTGACGAAACTTCTCCAGAAGTAGATACTATAGAAGAATCAACTGATGAAGAGACGAAATAGACTTTCATTGTTAATTACTTCAAGATAATAGAAAAGGATACACTTAGCTGTGTATCCTTTTTTTGTGTTTTTTTGTCACTAAATAAAAATGAGAATGAAATATACCCAAAGAAAAGATGCTATCCTGTTATTAGAAGATGGAACCGTTTTTTATGGTAAGTCTGTTGCTAATCTAGAGGGTACCGCTTTTGGCGAAATTTGTTTTAATACTGGTATGACCGGCTACCAGGAGATTTTTACTGATCCTAGTTATTTTGGTCAGATTATGGTACTTACCAATGCTCACATCGGTAATTATGGCACGGCAGAAGATGAAGTAGAATCGTCTTCGGTAAAAATTGCCGGTTTAGTGTGTAAGAATTTTAGTTATACCTATTCGCGTCCAGGCGCCGATACCTCTCTTGAAGAATTCTTAAGTAAGAATAATACGTTTGCTATTTCAGATGTAGATACCCGTGCTCTAGTTGCTCATATTAGAGACCATGGAGCGCAAAATGCCGTAATTTCTACGCGAGTTGACGAAATCGAACAGTTGAGTATTGAATTGGCTTCTGTACCGAGCATGGCCGGTTTAGAATTGTCCTCAAAGGTTTCAACTAAAGAGCCCTATTTTTTCGGCGATCCAGAGTCTAAATGGAAGGTTTCAGTACTTGATCTTGGTGTCAAACGCAATATATTACGTTGCTTATCTGAACGCGGAGCTTATCTAAAAGTTTTCCCTCACGACACTAGCTTTGAAGAGTTAAGTGAGTGGGGTCCTGATGGATACTTTGTCTCTAATGGTCCTGGTGATCCTGAGCCATTGAACGAGGCAATAGCTACTACCAAAGAAATTGTGGATTCTAAGAAGCCTTTGTTTGGTATTTGTCTAGGTCATCAGGTATTAGCCCTTTCTCATGGGGTTCAAACCTTTAAAATGCATAATGGTCACCGTGGAATCAACCACCCCGTTTTAAATGTATTAACCGGTAGAGGTGAGATTACTTCACAAAATCATGGTTTCGCTGTTTCTAGGGAATCGCTTGAAAAGAATAATGAACTAGAGATCACACATACACACCTGAACGATCAAACTGTTGCAGGTATACAACGAAAAGACAGTGCTGTATTCTCAGTGCAATATCACCCTGAGGCAAGTCCAGGGCCGCACGATTCGAGATACCTTTTTGACCAATTTATCCAATCTTTAAATGTGTAGATTTAATCTACACCAATCAATTTAATCATCTAAATCACAAGACTATGAGTATTATTGTTGACATCTTTGCACGTCAAATTTTCGATTCAAGAGGTAACCCAACTGTAGAGGTTGATGTTGTTACTGAAAATGGAATCTTAGGTAGAGCTGCAGTTCCTTCTGGGGCTTCTACTGGTGAGCACGAAGCGGTTGAACTTCGTGATGGCGGTTCAGACTATGTCGGTAAAGGAGTTCAAAAGGCCATTGATAATGTAAATGGTGAAATTGCTGATGAACTTATCGGTATGTCTGTATTTGAGCAAAACCTTCTAGATCAGGCAATGATCGATTTAGATGGTACAAAGAATAAATCAAGACTAGGTGCAAATGCAATCTTAGGAGTTTCTTTAGCTGCTGCCAAAGCTGCTGCTGAGGAATTAGAAATGCCACTATACCGATATGTTGGAGGAGTTAGTGCGAATACATTACCTGTACCGATGATGAATATCATTAACGGAGGTTCTCATTCTGATGCTCCTATCGCGTTTCAAGAGTTTATGATTATGCCAGTTAAGGCAGAATCGTTTACCCACGCTATGAAAATGGGATCTGAAATTTTTCACAACCTTAAAAAGGTACTTAAAGACCGCAATCTTACCACTGCAGTAGGGGATGAGGGAGGTTTTGCTCCTGGTTTAGAGGGTACTGAGGATGCGCTAGAAACTATTGGAATTGCAGTCTCAAATGCTGGATACACTTTAGGAGATGATGTTATGATTGCGCTTGACTGTGCCGCTGCTGAGTTCTACGTTGATGGCAAGTACGATTACACGAAATTCGAAGGACCTGAAGGTGCTATTCGTACCTCTGAAGAGCAAGCTTCTTATTTAGCTGAGTTATGCGCTAAGTATCCGATCATCAGTATTGAAGATGGTATGGACGAAAATGACTGGGCTGGATGGAAATCACTTACTGATAAAGTAGGAGATAAGGTTCAGTTAGTAGGTGATGATTTATTCGTTACTAATGTGGAGCGTTTAGAACGTGGTATTAACGAAGGTATCGCAAACTCTATTCTTATTAAAGTGAATCAAATTGGTACACTTACTGAGACCATCGCTGCGGTGAATATGGCTAAAAATGCAGGTTACACTTCAGTAATGTCTCACCGTTCAGGAGAGACTGAAGACAATACGATTGCCGATTTGGCTGTAGGTTTAAATACCGGACAGATTAAAACAGGTTCTGCTTCAAGATCTGATCGTATGGCTAAATACAATCAGCTTCTGCGTATTGAAGAAGATTTAGGTAGCACTGCTTACTATCCTCAAGAAAAGGCGTTTAAAGTAAAGCGCTAACAGAGAGTGTTAAATAAGATAAAAAAAGCGCCGCTATTAGCGGCGCTTTTTGGTTTTAAGCGGTTGTGATTCTTATCTTTGCCATCCATCCAATATTCTGAATAAATATGTCTGATAAAGCAATACTTGAACTGAACGGTGAAAGATATGAGTTCCCACTTGTTGTAGGTGCTGAAAATGAAGTCGCTATTGACATCAAGACGCTGAGAGCACAGACGGGCGCAGTAACCCTTGATCCTGGATACAAGAATACGGGTTCTTGCGAAAGTTCAATTACCTTTTTAAATGGTGAAAAAGGGGAGTTGAGATATCGCGGATATTCCATAGACGATCTAGCTGAGAACGCTAGTTTTATTCAGACCGCTTATTTACTCATTTTTGGAGAGTTTCCTACCTCAGAACAATTGACCAAATTTGAGGCGGATATAAAAGCTCATTCAGAGGTAGATTCAAGATTACTTCAGATTATAGATAGTTTTCCTAATTCAGCGCACCCGATGGGAATACTCTCTTCGGTAACCAGCGCTCTTGTTGCATTTAACCCATCGTCGGTTAATGTGGATTCTGACGAGGATATGTACAAGGCAGTGGTGAGCATTTTAGGTAAGTTTCCTATTCTCGTTGCTTATGCGCAACGCAAGACTACTAACCAAACTTATGTTGCCTCAGACTCCAAACTAGACTATATTGAGAATATATGCTCAATGATGTTCAAGAACTCGGGGGAGCCTTATATTCAAAACCCAGTGATTGTTGCTGCTTTGAATAAACTTTTGATTCTTCATGCAGATCACGAACAAAACTGTTCAACTTCAACGGTACGTATTGTAGGTTCTTCTCACGCTGGCTTATACGCATCTATTTCGGCGGGTATTTCAGCACTTTGGGGCCCTTTACATGGTGGAGCAAATCAAGCAGTGCTTGAAATGTTACAAGCAATCTCAGATGATGGCGGAGATACTAAGAAATATATGGCGAAGGCGAAGGATAAGAATGACTCCTTCCGTCTTATGGGATTCGGTCATAGAGTTTATAAGAACTTTGATCCTCGCGCACGCATTATAAAAAAGGCTGCAGACGAAGTATTAGCAGATTTAGGAGTTTCAGATCCTATCCTTGATATTGCTAAAGGACTTGAAAAAGAAGCGTTAGAAGATCAATATTTCGTTGACCGAAAACTATATCCAAATGTAGATTTCTATTCAGGGATTATTTATCGTGCTATGGGTATTCCTGTAGAAATGTTTACCGTGATGTTTGCTTTAGGTAGACTTCCGGGATGGATTGCACAATGGAAAGAAATGCGATCTAGAAAGGAACCTATCGGAAGACCACGACAGATTTACACCGGAGCTACACTTCGCAAGCTTTAATTACTTACTACAGACTTTCAGGGGTGTTTGAGGCTTTGGCTTCGAGTAATTTAGTAAAGAATTTCTGTATTGCTTTAGTATCTGCTTTGACCTTTACAAAATGGTTATCTCGATAAATACTGTATTGGGCAAAATCTCCCTTGTAAAGAACTAGCTTGTAAAATGGTATCACAAGGGTATAACTATCTAGTCTCGCTCTAAATCTAAGTAGCACTCCATTAGGACGTAATTCTAGATTACATCTATTGCGATCATTGTTTAGGCTTAATAAGTTATAAATACTCGAGGAGGCTGAGGTGATCTCTAGTGGAGGTGAACCAATACCGCCTAATAGAACACGATCTTTGAGTGAAAATGGCTTTCCAACTTCCTTATCGATCTTCTTTTCTATTTCCGGATTGTGATATGAGGTATTTACTAACATAGAACGATACAAAAATACTTAGTTTTGCAGCCAATACTTCATGATATGCAGTCTTTACTTCTAACTATAGAGAACAAAGCCAAGGAGCTTATTCAGGCAGAGTATAATGTTGTCCTAGAAACCATTGATTTGGTACCTACCAAAAAGGAATTTGAGGGTGAAATAACCTTAGTTGCCTTTTCGATGCTTCGTTCTGTAAAAGCAAACCCGCAAGACTTGTGCAATCAGTTGGGTGCTGCACTTTGTTCTTCTATTGAAGACTTGACCGCATTTAACGTGGTTAAAGGGTTTCTTAATCTCAGTATTTCAGACAGTTATCTGCTTGGGGAGTTCGAAGCCATTTTCGAAACACCGAATTTTGGCTCTCATCCTAGCACAGGCCGAACCATTATGGTTGAATATTCTTCTCCCAATACGAACAAACCGTTGCATCTAGGGCATATTCGAAATAATGTTTTGGGGTATTCGGTCGCGCAGATTTTAAAAGCTGCTGGTAATGAAGTGATCAAGACACAGATCATTAACGATCGTGGAATACATATATGCAAAAGCATGGTTGCTTGGCAAAGGTTCGGGAATAATGAAACTCCTGAAACTTCTGGGCTGAAGGGAGATCATTTGGTTGGTAAATATTATGTGGTTTTTGATCAAAAGCATCGTGAGGAGCAGGATACACTTGTTGAACAGGGTATGAGCAAAGAAGAGGCAGCTACAGAAGCTCCTATTTTTAAAGAGGCTCAAGAATTGTTACGTCTTTGGGAATCTGGTGATCAGGAAGTTATTCGTCTCTGGGAAACGATGAACGGCTGGGTTTATAAAGGATTTAATCGAACCTATAAAGACCTGGGAGTTGATTTCGATCATCTTTATTATGAAAGTGATACCTACCTACTAGGTAGAGATATTATTGAAGAGGGCTTAGAGAAATCCGTGTTCTTTAAAAAAGAAGATGGAAGTGTGTGGGCTGATCTAACTGATGAAGGTCTCGATGAAAAGCTCGTCTTGCGGAGAGATGGAACAGCTGTTTATATGACTCAAGACTTGGGTACGGCTGTTCAACGAGTGAAGGACCATTCGTCAATAGATGGAATGGTTTATACGGTTGGAAATGAGCAAGATTATCACTTCAAAGTATTATTTCTTCTACTAAAACGCCTTGGCTACCACTGGGCCGACCACTTATTTCATTTATCTTATGGGATGGTTGATCTACCTACCGGCAAGATGAAAAGTCGTGAGGGTAAGGTCGTTGATGCGGATGATCTAATGCAAGAAATGGCTGAGACCGCCGAAAAAATATCTTCTGAACTAGGGAAGCTTGACGGGTTCACTAAGGAGGAGAAATCAGAGTTGTATCATAAAATAGGTTTAGGTGCACTTAAATATTTCATCCTGAAGGTAGATCCGAAGAAGAGGATCTTATTTGACCCTGAAGCTTCTGTAGATTTTCAAGGAAATACCGGGCCTTTTATCCAATATACCCATGCCCGAATTCAATCGATACTGCGAAAGGTAGAAAGTAGTGACTTTAAGTTAACTATTGAAAGTGTCCAATTGCACGAGAAGGAGAGGGAGTTAATGCTTCTTCTTATGAATTATCCATCGGTTATTCGATCAGCTGCCGAAGGCTATTCACCCGCATTAGTAGCGAATTATATCTACGATTTAGTTAAAGCCTTTAACTCGTTCTATCAGCAGGTAACAATTTTGGCAGAGGAAGACCTAGATAAAAGAAATTTAAGGCTTCAGTTGTGTTCAAAGATTGCTGAAGTAATTGCTCATGGATCTGCTCTTCTTGGAATTGAAGTTCCCGACCGCATGTAAGTTTAAAGCAAAAAAAAAGCAGGCACGAAGGCCTGCTTTTCTTTTATAAACGGTTGGATTAGTTTCCGTCTTTTGCTGCAACTGCTGCACCGTAAACTACTAAACCGAATCCGATTTTGTTTACTGCGTCACCGATGTTGTAAATAACATCCATTGCTAAACCGCCGAAAATTCCTTCGTACCATCCTGGAGTACCAGCCATATATCCAATTGGATAAATTGCCCATCCTACTAATACGAACCAAGCGAGTGTTTTGTGTGCAGTTAGAACTGCTCCTCCTGCTTGCTCAGCTAGTTTCTTAGCTTGACCGAACCAGATGTCATAAACGATTACGAAGTAAGCGATTCCTGAAATTAGACCCCAGAAGGCTGCTTGATCTCTGTAAACGGCCTCTCCGAAGTAACCTGTTACTAACATAACCACCGAAAGAACGATAAGTCTCCACATTAGTGATTTTTTAGCACCAGCTGCTTTCAAGATGAGGAAGAATTCAACACACATCAATGGAACGGTAAGTACCCAATCTACATATCTAAAGAATGTAGGTGAATCGGCATGAGCAGCCCAATAGTCTCTCATATACCAGTAGTGTACCGCTGCAATAAAGGTAATCAGACCTGATACCAAGATTGAGGTACGCCATTTAGAGTCGAAGCTGTTCATCGACAAGAAAAAGAAGGCAGAGGCTGCCATCATAGCCATACATCCAACGAAGAAAGTAAAGCCTACGTAGTCGTCAGTAGCTATCTTTGAGACGTCAGCAACCAACGGCAGATTAAGTAATAAACTTTTCATAAGTACTATAGTTTAGTTTTGTTTAACCAAATGTAATTAATTCTAAACATAATATAATATTTTTATTCAAAAATTTTTATTAACTATTCAATTAACCCCTATTTATATTTTGAAATTTCTCAATAAATCTATTTTTCTTAAGATTTCAGCCTCATTAGGACTCTTTTTTATTTCTTCTTTAGTTAGTGGAGAAATACAGTGGTTTATTGCCCTTCTACTTATAGGTAGTGTGGGACTTTTACATGGTGCTAATGATCTTAACTTAATTAATGCCCTAAGGATCTTTCCTAAAAGTTCTAGACGAAAGCACCTCGCGCTATATCTTTCCGCGGTAGTACTTGTTCTTGTTGTCTTTAGTTTGAACCGTCCTTTAGCCTTATTCTTTTTTATTGTAATCAGCTCGTTTCATTTTGGTCAACAACATCTATCCGAGACCCTCGGCGGCTATATGTTTCTTCGTTATGTAAACTATATGGCATACGGCTCGATTGTTTTTGGGCTGTTATTTTACACTCATGCGATAGAGAGCAGTACGGCGATTGCAGAAATATCTGGGATATTCTTTACGGTTGATGATTTTCTAAACTTCCTTTTGAGTTCCATCGTGGTCTGGATAGTTACCTATATTATAATAAATCCCAGAGGTTATGTGATTCTTGGAGTAGAATTAATAATACTCTCGCTTTTCTACTTCTTATTTAGTCAGGTGAATTTGGCTTTAGCCTTTGCGATTTATTTTGCTCTATGGCATGCCATTCCCTCTTTAAATGATCAATTTCGGATACTCTACAATGAAAAGGTAAAAAGAAGTTGGCTAGTATATCTGAAGCAATCAGCGCTTTTTTGGGTGCTTTCAATTATTGGCCTTGCGGTTGTTTTTAGTCAGGTTTTTCTTCAAAATAAGACTCCTTTACCACTTCTTGTTTATTTCTTGGCAGCAATTACTTTTCCGCATGTACTTGTGATGTCTAGAGTCGAAAATGCCTTAAAAAGCTAAGATTCTTATTACTTTTGTGCCTTTGTAAAACTACTTCCTATGTTTCAGAATCTTTCGGATAGAATTGATGGTGCTCTTCACAAGTTGAAGGGTAAAGGGCGTATTAATGAAATTAACATCGCCGAATCAATGAAAGAGATTCGTCGTGCGTTATTAGATGCGGATGTTAACTTCAAAATTGCTAAGAGTTTTACTCAAAATGTAAGAGATAAGGCGATCGGTCAGGAGGTACTTAAATCGTTACAACCTGGTCAACTTATGGTAAAGCTAGTTCGTGATGAATTAGCTGAACTTATGGGTTCTGAAGCCGCAGATATTAATCTCGGTGGTTCACCAACAGTAATTTTAATGTCAGGTCTTCAGGGTTCTGGTAAAACTACATTCTCTGGAAAGTTGGCTAACTACCTCAAGACAAAAAAATCAAAGCATCCGCTTTTAGTTGCCTGTGATGTATATAGACCTGCAGCAATCGACCAGTTGCACGTAGTAGGAGAACAAATAGGGGTTCCTGTATATTCAGATAGAGATCAAAACGATCCTGTCGCTATTGCACTTGCAGGTATAGCCGAAGCTAAAAGTCAAGGAAAGAATGTGGTAATCATTGATACTGCTGGTCGTCTAGCGGTAGATGAAGAAATGATGAAGGAAATTGCTGCTATTCATTCTGCGATAAAGCCATCAGAAACACTTTTTGTCGTCGATTCGATGACTGGACAGGATGCTGTAAATACGGCTAAAGCCTTCAACGATCGACTTAACTTTGATGGAGTAATTCTTACCAAGTTAGATGGTGATACTCGAGGAGGTGCAGCGCTATCTATTCGTTCGGTGGTTGATAAACCCATTAAGTTTATTGGTACGGGAGAAAAAATGGAAGCCATTGATGTATTCCACCCCGATCGTATGGCTGATCGTATCCTGGGAATGGGTGATGTCGTTTCGCTGGTTGAACGAGCTCAAGAACAATTTGACCTTGAAGAGGCTCGTAAAATCCAAAAGAAAATTGCGAAAGACACCTTCGGATTTGACGACTTCTTAGGTCAGATTCAACAGATCAAGAAAATGGGTAATATGAAAGACCTCATGGGAATGATTCCAGGGATGTCTAAGATGACCCAACAGGTAGATATTGATGATGATGCATTCAAACATGTAGAAGCCATTATTCACTCGATGACTCCTGCTGAACGCTCTCAGCCAAAACTATTGAATACTAGTAGAAAAAATCGCATTGCAAAAGGTAGTGGTAGAAGTATTCAAGAGGTTAACCAACTCATCAAGCAATTTGAACAGATGAGTAAAATGATGAAAATGATGCAAGGAGGTAAAGGAAAAAACCTCATGCGCATGATGCAACAATTTAATCCTAGATAACATGGTCCTCATTGACGGTAAAGCAACTGCGAATCAAATTAAGAATGAAATAGCCGAAGAAGTAAAGGCTATTAAATCGAAGGGAGAGCGCGCACCACATTTGGCGGCCGTTCTTGTTGGAAATGATGGGGCTAGTTTAACCTATGTAGGCAGTAAGGTTAGATCTTGTGAAAAAGTGGGTTTTGATTCTTCGCTTATTCGCTTGCCTGAGGAGACCACAGAGGCAGAATTATTGGCTAAAATTGCTGAGCTGAATCAAGACGACACCTTAGATGGTTATATTGTTCAGTTGCCACTTCCAAAGCACATCGATGAAGAAAAAGTACTTCTTGCAATAGATCCAAAGAAAGATGTAGACGGATTTCATCCATCTAATTTTGGCCGCATGGCTTTAGAGCTAGAAACTTTTATTCCTGCAACTCCTTTCGGAATCATGCAGCTTATTGAGCGTTACGATATCGACACGCAAGGTAAACATGTTGTAGTGATAGGTCGTTCCCATATTGTCGGAAGACCGATAAGTATTTTAATGTCTCAGAAAGGTGCCTATGGTAATGCTACGGTAACTGTAGCTCATAGTCGTACCAAGGATTTAAAAGCGCTTACTCAGCAAGCGGATATCATAGTATCTGCATTAGGAGTCCCCGGATTTGTTACTGCTGACATGGTTAAAGAGGGAGTAGTGATCATCGACGTGGGAATCACACGTGTTGAGGACGCCTCTAAGCAGAAAGGTTATTACATCACTGGTGATGTAGATTTTGACTCCGTTGCACAAAAAGCCTCTTACATCACTCCAGTACCTGGGGGAGTAGGTCCCATGACGATAGCCATGCT
>Ga0255766_10004299_pt1 | contig 12122 bp, 15 predicted proteins | sample 071ome_23_FD_179966 | JGI IMG/M metagenome (GOLD analysis project Ga0255766, IMG submission 179966) | Coastal salt marsh microbial communities from the Groves Creek Marsh, Skidaway Island, Georgia - 071403BT metaG (version 2) | ecosystem: Environmental > Aquatic > Marine > Intertidal zone >... | reverse complement strand
GAAACCTTTGGCACAACCAAAGTCTAATACTTTCTCGTTTTTGATATTACAATACTGTACAATGTGATGACACATTGGTATTGTGAGTTCAGGCATCCAACGATAGTGTGAATATAAAGATTTACCCACTTCAGCACCACGTTCAAAATAATTCTCATCATAATAATCTGCTTTGATCATACAAACTCCTCATGCATCAATGGGTCTTTGAACTCGTCAAATCTATCGATTTTACCATTTGCCCAATCATCTAACATATTAACATTATCTGTAAAGACACAACCTTTACATCTTTCTCTCGGATCAAACTTTGGTTTAATCTTTTTATCTAAGTAATCTAAGATATCACTTGCATGACACAGTTGATATTCTTCAGCAAAGAACTGATAAGTATCATTCAATACAACACTATCACAAGGATAGACTGTACCTGCAACACCTGTTTCTTTGTGTATTTCTTCACTCAGATATGGTCTAAAGTATGATTGGTGACATACACCAGATTTTGGAGCACCATGTACTTTGTATTGATGAAAGAATCTTGTGTCATCAATTTGTTCTAAAACATTGTCTAATGACTTGTGTTGTCGAATCAAATGTTCTTGTTCTAATAAACAGTTCGGTAACATACGAATATATTTTGCACCACATTTATCAGCAACTTTAGACACTTTGTTTAATAAACCAACTCTATCTGCCATCACTTCTTCAGACAGTTCATGTTCAACTGTATAGACCATTGAACAACCGATCACTGTTTTTTCTGTATCAAATTTTTCTAAAGGCAATCCTATTCTTTTATCCCAATCTTTAAATACATTAATTGAAACACGAACCCATGAAAACATCTTACAAACATCTTCATCGATGCGTTTCCAATACTGTTCAGAACCATTTGTAATTAATGCAACTGATAAGTCTTGTGATTTCAACCAACGCACTAAATCATTAAAATGTTTATATGCAGTTGGTTCTCCACCACCTGTTAATATGACTGCCTTTAAGCCTCTCGTCTTTAATTTTGTTACATAGTCCTGAATAATCTCCATTGGTATACGACTATGTGTATCTCTGTATGTCACACTACAATAGGGACATTTTAAATTACAAGCACCTTCAGGAGATATGTGAGTAGAAATAATTGTATTGGGATCACCATTCTTATAATTAAACATTTGTTCTTGGTGACGCCAGAACTTAATACCTGTTGATGTGTATTTGTGTTCTTGTTCACTTCTTTCATCAGGTAGTTTAGTATCATCTGATTTTTCATCATAAAAAATAAAGATGTTTGAATATTTAACACCTTTTTCTACTTTGTCTAATATTTTATTACCGTGTTCTAAATCAATCGGTTTTAAATGTGATACGTTATTGTTATCAATAAATTCATAGTTTGCAACAAAGTTGTTAATCTTTCCTCTAGCCGCATAACGATGAATAACGTATTGTCCTTCTTTCTCGTATAAACCAATCTTCACATGATCCTGGTCTATAACTCGTACTTCGTTATATTCCTTTATTCTCAAAACCATTCATATACTCCAATATGTTTGACGGTGGGTCAAACTTTTCTATTTGTTTAATGTGATTTTTGTGTTTTTCACAAATCTCTAAATCTGTCATTTCTGGTTTCCAATTTAACCATTTATCTTCATACCATCGTTCATTTGGTATAGAATCTCCTATGTCCCTAGAACCCATAATTGCGACTAAATGTTTATACAACATAATCTTTTCTGATAAACAAAAACCAAAATTATAATTCTGTATTGTAGGATGAACTATAATATTTTGATATGTTCCTTTTAAAGTTGTTTTAGGTTCTTCATTCCATAAAGTAGGACCCACTCGTTCTCTTTGTGGAACTCGATGATGCATACCTTTCCACAATTCAATTTGTTTTGTACTCACATGAGGACCTTCATATTCTAGTAATTTCTTTGCGTCACCTGGTGCAAATACCATATCAGGTTCCATCATCAAAGTCTGTGGATGTTGACTATGATAATGTTTTCTAATATAATGATACATATCGGCATATTGATTATCTGGTTTTTCATATTCTTTTGCAACATATGTTATTTTATTATGAAATTTTTGATCAACAAAAGATTCAACATTTTCTTCTAATTTAGGTAGTTTAATATGTTCACCTAGATAAGATAGTGATTGTCTTTTTGACCAAGGATATGATGAATGAAAAATATAAACCCAATCAACATCATTAATGATAGACTTGACAGATTGTTCTAAAAAATCTAATCCATAGTGTATTCTATATACTGCGATCTTATACATTACCAACTTCTTTTAATTATATCTTTTAATTTATTTGCGTCTTCTTGTCTTTGTTTGTCTGTATCTTCAAAGATAATCTTATCTTTTGCATAAAGATTACCTTTTTCTTGTGTTCGATTTCTTGCATAGGTATCATCAAACTCTGCCTTTTGTTTACTAAAATGCATATGTTCTACTACAACATCTTTGATAAAATGTGTTCGACCAACTTTCTTTGCGATATCAAATACCCATGTATCATTATATCCAAAGTTAAATACACCTGGTGCAAAATAACCAACCGTTTCATACCATGTTCGACTTATAATTGGAAATGCACAATGTTTTGGTCCGTTAATTTTATCTTCAAACCAGGCACAGTAAATGTTGTCTGGATATTTTCTTAATTCATTTTCTACTGTTGTATCCCAATACTCTGTTCTATATATTAAATCATCATTACCCATAATCATTATATCACCTAATGATATTTTTGCTAGTTCATTCCATGATTTTGATACTGACATTGGTGGTCCATAAAGATTTCTAAAGTTTAATAACTCATACATTTCTTTGACATAAGTGTCTTCATATTCTTTATATTCTTTTATTGCAGGATCATCACTGTCAATATAATTTAGAATTTCAATTCGTTCAGGTTTATCAGCAGTTTCATAGACAGAACGAACAAACGTATCTAGTCTTTGTGGTCGATTACGACTAGGTGTTAAAATTGTTATCGTCTTCATTCATTAACCTTTCTTTAATATGTTTCTTACCGACAGGACCTGTCCAATGCATCACTCGTTTTTCTGGTGTGTCTTGTCCTTTTTGTAATGAGATTCTCAACCATTGATAGATTTGTGGTAGTTCAATGACTTCTTTATTTCGTACAGGATTATTCATCATCAATTCGTGTAATGCTTCTTGGTCACCACGAACTTTTGCTTGTTTTAAAATACTATGCCAATCATATAATAAATCAGAATAACCTTTAATGAGATTAAAACCTGTTGCCCACCAAGTTTGATTTGGTCTTGCACCTTCTCTAACCCAATCTTTTGTTAGACATATCTTACCTGGTTGTGCATAATCAAACACATCTTGTATGTTTTTCAATATCTCACAGTCAACATCAATCCAACAAGTACATTCATACTTACTATCAATTAAACATTGTGTTTTGTGAAACCATGCATTTTGAGGATGTTTAGGATATGTAATGAAATGATCGGCGTGTGTTTGTGCCCATTGACGAACATGATCAGACATACCAAAATCACAAATAGTTACATGAATGTCGGGATTGTTTGCAACTAATTTTTTATACCACCACTTCAATAACCATTCGTGTGTACTATCTACACCTGTAATAAATGTTTTATTCATTATCTTTATGTAATTTCACAAAATATTCAGCATCAATAACAACTAATGCCTTTTTATTATTCTTTCGCATCACAACGATAGGTTCATAATTACCTTTGTTTGATTCTGCCTGTTCATATGCTGACCAAACATTTAACTTTTCAACATTTTTTGCTTCGATTGAATATGGAAATTTCTCTCTGGCAGCACGTGCCATAATTAAGTCTTCACCACCTGCACCCATTGAACGACTTTCAATATCTTCAGGATGTATATTTAATTCTTCGATAAGAAGTTTACGAAACTCTTGTTGAAGTCTTCTACCTTTTGCTTTTGCACTTTGTGTTTTCATAATTACTCATCATCATCTTCTTCATATTCTTCATCAAGGTGAACAACTTCACCACAGTGAGGACAGAATCGTACATCTACATCTTCTTTTGTAATAACTATATATGCGTTATTACATTCCTCACATTCGTGGTGTATCTTAGGCATTATAATTCGAAGCCTTTGAACTCGTCTTCTTTCACATCTTGTTTCACGCCACCAATCACATAAGATTCAATCTCTGTTTCTTGTGGTGCGTTTTGTAAAGAACGACTGTTTAACCAGTGATCAGTCCATGGTAATGGGTTCTGATTTGCAGGTTGATCATAGATTGGTTTTAATCCGATTGCCTTCATTCTTTTGTTTGCCATAAATTCTACAAAGTTATGTAGTAGTTTATCATTCAGACCGATCATGGAACCATCTTTGAATAGATAGTTTGCCCAATCTCTTTCTTGTTGAACAGCATCAGCATACATATCAATTACGTGTTGTTCTTCTTCTTTGATAACTTCTAACATTTCTTTATCATTTTCATACTCTCTGTAATTATTAATGATACGTTGAGATATTTGTAGGTGTAAAGATTCATCTCTTGCAATAAAAGAAACAATCTTTGCACTACCTTCCATTAACTTTAATTCACCAAATGCAAATGTACAAGCAAAAGAAACATAGAAACGTAATCCTTCTAAGATGTTCACATTGGTCATTGCCAACCATAGTTTTCTTTTGAGTTCTTTTGTTGAACCTTTACCGTCTAATGCATATCGATGACCCGCTTCAATCAGTTCATCATATGTCTTTGTCACTGCTTCTGCACGTTCTAAGATATGTTTGTCTTTGAGAATATTATCAAATACGTCTGCAGGATTAGGATATACATTCTTAATGATGTAAGTATAAGAACGTGAGTGAATAGTTTCAATAAAATCCCATGCAATCATACAACCTTCAAGTTCTGGTAGTGAACAGAATGGTACAAATGCAATCGCAGGACCACGACCTTGTACAGAATCCAATAATGTTTGATATCTTAGATTGGATGTAAAGATATGTTTTTGTTCATCTCTTAATGTAAGAAAATCATTTCTATCTTTTTGTAGTGAAACTTCTTCTGGTCTCCAAAAGTAACCTAATTGTTGTTGTGTTAGTTTATCAAATATTGGATATTTGAATTGGTCGTATCGTTGTGTATTTTGTTCTTCGCCAAAGAACATAGGTTGTTTTGTAAAGTCAACCTCGTTTCTATTAAAAACACTGCTCATTTAATGTATGCTCCTATTCTTCCGTGTACGTCTTTGTTTTCTATGTATGTATATCCTTCTGGTGTGTTTATTTCTTGTCCTTCCCATACAGGAATATACTCACTGTTTCCATTTTTAAAATCAGGATTCTCTCTAAAGTGAACCTCGATTAGTTTACCTCCTATGAACTCACAGTTCACAATTGGAAAGTCTTTAAATTTCCACAGAATAGAGGGAAAGTCCATGTAGTAATTTACTTTCTCCCACCTATCCCATTTCGTTAAATCATCTGTTGATCGATGACCAACAACTGACAATTTGCATTTACCATATTCATAATCAACACTTAAATGCTGACCACTAAACCATTCACACCAGAAGTGTCCTGGTGGTAAATGACCTGTTTCTTTTTCTAACCACATCTTCTTTGCACCCAATCCTAATCCAACAAGATTTGTAATTGGTCGAACAATGTAGTTTCCTGGTTGGGGTACATCAATATCTGCAGGACCACATTGATAACCTAACTTACGTGATAATATGAGTTTATCGTAAACCCAAAGATCATCACGTTCTAGTTCAGGCCATACTTGATCGTCATCAGTGTACATTATATCGCACACGCCTCACAGTCTGCTTCATCAGTTGGTGCATCATCAGTTGGTACATTATCTTTCCAACCAATGTCATGTTGTGGTTCATCTAAGTCTTTCTTTGCATCATATGTATTCTGATAATAAGATGTTTTCCAACCTAGTTTATATGTAGTCAATAAATCTTTTGCCATGACTGACAATGGTACTTCATTGTTCTCATAGTTTTCTGGATTGTATGACCAGTTACCAGAGATAGATTGATCAAAGTATTTCTGCATCATTGCAACAATATTGATATAACCTTCATTTGATTTCATATCCCATAGTAAAGTATAGTTGTTTCGTAGTCTTGGAAAACTTGGTACAATCTGTTTTAATGGACCTTTCTTTGACTTCTTTACTGATAGATAATCTCTTGGTGGTTCAATACCATTTGTTTCATTACAAACAACACTTGATGATTCACTTGGCATCTGTGCAGTTAATGTTGAATGTCTTAAACCATGTGCTTGAATATCTTTTCTTAATGTTTCCCAATCATATGATAGTTTTCTATCAACAAGTTTATCAATTTCTTTCTTGTAAGTATCGATTGGTAGAATGCCGTCTGCATATTTTGTTCGTTCAAAGTATTCACATTTACCTTTTTCTTTTGCAATCTCATTTGATGTTTTTAAAAGATAGTATTGAAATGCCTCTGTGTATTCATCAACTAATTTCCATGCAACAGGATCATCATACTTCACACCGTTCTTTGCCAAAAAGTGTGCAAGACCAATATAACCAATACCTAGTGAACGTCTTGCCAAAGTAGATTTCTTTGCAGCTTCAACAGGATAGTTTTGATGATCAATGAGTTCTTCTAAACCACGAACTGCCAAATCACAATATTCTTCCATCATATCTTTACTGGTCATCTTACCAAGATTGATTGCACTTAAAATACACAATGCAATTTCACCTTCACCATCAATGTGTTCGATAGGATCTGTTGGTAATGTAATCTCTTGGCATAAGTTTGACATCCATACTCTGTCTTTGAAAGAACTATGATCATTACAGTGATCAATATTCATAATGTAGATACGACCTGTTTCTGCACGTTCTTTGAGAATGTCCATGAATAAATCATATGCCTTGATCTTTTTCTTTGTTACTGAAGTCTTTCTTTCTGCCTTTTCATAGAGTTCATCAAACTCTGGTGTACCCCATGCATCCATCAGTTCAGGTACTTCATGTGGGGAAAACAGTGTGATTTCCTCGTTTTTAATGAACCTAGAGTAGAATAATTTAGAAATCTGAATAGAATAATCTAATTTTCTTACTCTGTTATCCTCGGTGCCCTTATTGTTTTTTAGAACGATAATATCTTCTATTTCTTGGTGCCAAATAGGGAAATGCACTGTCGCACTACCACCACGTACACCATTCTGTGTGCAACACTTAACGGTTGCCTCAAACTTTTTAAGAAATGGAATGACACCAGTGTGCTGTACTTCGCCACCACGTATTTTACTGTTAATGCCTCTGATACGGCCTGCATTGATTCCAATACCTGCACGTTGAGCAACATACCGACCGATCGCCATATCGGAACTAAAAATTGAACCGAGAGTGTCATCACTGTCCACCAACACACACGAAGCATACTGACGGAGAGGAGTACGAACACCTGCCATAATAGGAGTAGGAATATTAATAAAGTGTTTTGATATAGCGTTATAATATCTTTTAACATAATTCATTCTCGTTTCTTTTGGATAATGTGCAAATAGTGTAGCGGCAATTAACATATACATGAACTGAGGTGTTTCAAAGACTTGACCTGAACTTCTATCTTGCACTAGATATTTGTCGATCACTTGTCTAAGACCTGCATACGTAAAAATGAAATCTCTTTCGTGGTCTACCCATTGATCCATTCGATCAATTTCTGATTCTGAATACCATTCTTTAATTTGAGGGTCATAAACACCTTTGGCAATACCATCATTAATTTGTTTTGATAACTTAGGATGATCCCATAAACGATTGAATAGTGATTTTCTTAAACTGAATAACAATAGTCTGGCAGCGACATATTGATAGTTTGGTGCATCTAATGAAATCAAATCAGAAGCAGAACGTATTAATATTTGTTGAATATCATCTGTGGACATTCCATCGGCAAATTGTAATCCCGATGTCATTTGTACTTGTGATGATGATACTCCCGATATACCTTCACAAGCGTGTTGCATCATATCATGTATTTTGTTAATATCTAATTTTTCTTTTCCACGCCCATTGCGTTTGACAACGTAGATTTCATCTGCCATTAAGTTCTCTCCTACTTCTTTTTCCAGTTAATAAATTGTTGTTTTGCTGACAAACCAGAATAGGTATTGTCATCGATAAGTTTTTGAATCTTTTGTTTTGTATAACCCGATAGTGCTAGATCGTTGATATCTTTTTCTTGTGTAATCTCACTTGGCCAAATAAAAATAGGATAACCTTGCTCGATTACTTTATTCATACGTTTTAATATCTCTGTGTTTCTAGGTTCGTTATCGAAAATAACTGTACATTTGTTTTTATCATAATCTAGTTCTAAGTCCGCACCCGCCATTGCAATACAGTTATTAATAAATAGACTGTCAATTGGACCTTCTACTATATATAGATGTTTGTCTGTGTTCAGACGATCTAAACCAAATATTTTTTTCTGTTTATCATCTAATCGTATAGTTATGTATTTAGGGGTTTCATTACCAAAAGAACGACCTTGAAATGCAAACATTTTGTTTTTTGCATCAAAGAAAGGTATTAATAAACGAGGGTGATCATTCTCAATCTTCGGAAACTTGTTTGGTATCAAGTTATTCACATAGGTGTAAAACTTGTTGACAAGATACAACTTAGAGTGAAACTCCTCTGGTATACATCTTTGTTGCATAATACTGAACGCAGGATGCTCTCGAAGTTTGTCGAATGATTTTAACCCTCGTAAAGGCTTGTCAACAAAGGTAACAGGTTTAAATTCAAACTCTGGTTCTTTCACATTGGTAGATACAGAACCTTTATACCGATCAACGACATACTGTTTGAACAATTCACCATCTATGTCTTTAAGAAATGTACCGACAGTCTTGCCTTCGCCACAGTTGTGACATTTGAAGAACATATCGTTTTTGACACGGTAGAAATAACCTCGTGCCTTACTGCGTTTCTTTGCTGAATCACCGCAGTACGGACATCGAAAGTTATACAGATTTTGAGATTTCTTTTTGAACCCCTCTAAACGAGGAGAAACCTGCATGATATATTGAATATCGATTGTTGACATAGATGACAGTATTATATCATACTATCGTCAATATGTCAACCCTTAAATTTTTCTGTTGAAAATACTTGGAAATTTTCCTTTGTTTTGGTATGTTGCATACGCCCAATACCAGTCAGATCCATACTCTGTTTTACAGAAACTGATGATACCAGAATCAGTATCGCCAGCAAATAGAGCTTTGAATTTCTTATAAAATTTTGCCATTTTATATCCAGTAACCTTTCTTGTTCATTAATTGTCTTTGTCGCCATTCTAGTTCTACAAGGTTGTCTGATTGAGCCAACCATTCTTCTTCTAATTGTTGTTTTGTTTTGATTGTGAATAGATTATCCAACAAGTTTGTAAGCTTTTTTAACATCTTTGTTCATTCCTAATCTCATCATTGTTAATAGTTTTGTAAATAGTTTCATTTGTTGATTCTACCTTTCGCATATATTTAACAGTATTATATCAAACATCTGTCTGAAAATACAGTGTTAAGTTGAGATACAAGATATGCATTTTTTGAACATATATAATAGATGCGACATATTGGCAACATTGTATTAGTATTCTTAATCAGTTATTTGATGATGATAGTAGGACTGGCACTGTATGCCGATATCTTTGGTAAACCTGATAAGTCCAATTTCTTAGATTTGTGGTTAGTGATTTGCGGAATAAATTTTGGATTATATTATCTTAGAAAAGTTTGTCTAAGAATTGTGCGTTGGATAAAAAGAAACCAAGAGCCATTGCCCCACCAATAAACAACCACTTAAATCTTTCTTGTTGTTTGATTTGATTGGCAAGATTGTTGATACATTCTCTCAATTCTCTTGTATTTGTATTTAATCGGGAGTGTAGTTCTTTAATATCAGCAGTTAATTCTTGTCGTCTGGATTCGATCTGAGAAAACAATTCATCATCAATTTCTTCAGAACGATTAATCTTTTCTTCATGCACTGCCAACATTTGTTTGATTGAAGAAGAAACATCTGTGAGTTTTTCAATGGCAGTATCTAATTTTTCACTTACGTTTGCCAATGACTTAATCTCTGATTGAATAGTCGCAACTTCTTTTTGTAATAATTCTAACTGTTCCATTAGATCAACTCATACCATTTCATACGACCAGCAATTGCACTACTATTTGATTTTGCACGTGCAGCTAAAGTAATAACATCTGATACTCCTGCAAGTGTTCGACCTAATTGATACTCCCAAGCAAAACCATCACCAATAGTGGCAGGTGAAGTTTTACCACCAAGATAACCACTTAATATTTGTGTACCGATTGATGAAAGTGTTGAATTGGTTAAACTATACTCAACAGCATCACTGCCTGATGTCCAACTTGCAAAAGGAGTTGTTGGTGTTGCATTTAAAAATAATGCATATTCAAAATCTGTATTTGCAACGTTCAATACATCAACACCCGCTGGAACTACAATTGAATTTAAGCGACCAGATTTTAAACGTATTGACATTAAACTTTCATATGCCGTATCGATTGACGTACCAGTCAAAGCAGTTCCTGCTGAACGTTCAATCGCTCGTGCATCATATCCACCTTCACTAATTGCAGTCGAACATATTTGACGCATTGTAGAACTTGTTGCGGTTGCATCTGTATTAGTAATCTCGTATCGAATAGGTAGACAAGCAGTTGTCATATAAGTTGATGTTCCAAGATTTGCATGATGAAATGTGTGAGCAATAATAAATTGACCATTAATCACAAAACCGACACGAACAGAACCAACACCTAACCATTCAATATCCATCCACATTAACTGTGATTTAGACATATTCAGTACGTAACCACTGGTACTTGTTGTTGCGTTTCCGTCTAGTGTATCACCATTCCAGTTTGATTGTGCAATTCTTGTTTCAACAACAGAACCTGATGTATAACTTCTTTTAACAATATAAACAGTATTGTCATCTTGTTCGACATAGATACCATTCTGTGAACTAAAATATCCAACTCGTTGACGAAGATTTGTTTTGGCTTCATTCATAGTAAAAGAATTAAGAATAAGTAATGATTTACCAGGTTGATAAGGCATTACTCTTTTAGATTCACGGATTACTTCATCACCAGAAGCAGTATCAACTGTCATCTCGTAAGAACTCTCGTTTGTTAAATATTGTGTAGTTGTTGTACCTGAAGTTGATTCACTGAATTGTGAATTTTCATCAAAAATATGTTGACTATCAAATAATGTAACTGGTTGAGAAAATCTTGCACGACCGAACGCATCAACACCAGCACCTGTGAAATTACCACCACCAGAGATATTACCCTCTTTATCTGCCAACATAACGACTTCATAGATCGTTTTGTTGTGTGCTAAATATTCGTTTCTATCACTTCGATACTGTGTCATCTACTTCTTCCGATTCGTAATACTCTTTATATTTATCTATTATAAAATTCTGTTGAATAATATAGTTACGAATCTGAGCGAAGTTCTTGGATAAATCTTCATACTCATCGTCTGTCAATCCAAATAATACAGGATCTGTATTGTTTTCTTTTAATTTTGCAAAGACTTCCTCTGCGTTTTCTGAATTAATAATAATCCAATTGAGTTCTTCCTGAACAGGAACTGCAGGTTTGTCTAAGTTCAGAGGTGCTCGTTTGACCTCAGTCTTTACTGTTTCTATCTTCTTAACCGAACTACAACTAGTAAGGGACGTAAGAAGGATTAGCGATAGAAGAACACTCTGAATTAATTTCACTTTTCTTTGTAGCATTTATTTCTTTTTCTGTCAATGGACTTCCCATTGCAATTTCAACACATCTTTGAGCATTGATTGTTGCTCTGTTTATGATTCTTTCAATGGTTGCTGGTCTTGCATTTGCCAGATCACCAAGGTCTCTTTTCTTACCAGATGCATTTGTTTTATTAAACTTGTCATCTAGTACATCTAAATCTTTTTGTAAACTCGCACTGAGTTCATTTAATTCTTTGTTTGCCTGTAATATAG
>Ga0255766_10004292_pt1 | contig 12133 bp, 11 predicted proteins | sample 071ome_23_FD_179966 | JGI IMG/M metagenome (GOLD analysis project Ga0255766, IMG submission 179966) | Coastal salt marsh microbial communities from the Groves Creek Marsh, Skidaway Island, Georgia - 071403BT metaG (version 2) | ecosystem: Environmental > Aquatic > Marine > Intertidal zone >... | reverse complement strand
ATATGGGCATATAAAAGCTTTTTTACAACCGCTTCCATTAGCTACTTGCATACCCCTATGCCTGCATGCATTAATAAATGCTCTAATTTTATTATTCTGATCTCTAGTTACTAGAAGTGGAGTTAGAGCTGCTGTTCTTGCAATAAAAGATCCTGGAGATGGGAGAGCAATTGAGGGACAAAAAGGTACAGGAGAGCTTCTAATGAGATCAATTTCTTTTTTAAACCTCTCAGGGTCAAGATAATTGCTTACAGGCTCTTGCCAGACAACACCTCCTAGGTCTGTTGTTTTATTATCGATATGATTAAATATTTTCTCAATTAACCTATTATCATCAATTAGCTTATCTGTTGGTGAGGCTAATGAATAAAATTCAGGAATAGACATTCAGTAATTTTAGCCTTTAATTTTTCTAAATTGCAAAATTAAAATTACTATATAGATTAAAAAAAATAACATATGAAAATTAACAATTATTGGATCTGAGAAACTTTTAGCTACTGGATCATTAACAGGAAGTCTTCTTAAGCCATCAGTAATAGCAGGTATCATGTGAAATAAAAATGTTGAGGTATAGCACAAAGTGTAAAAATACTTACTCATCCATCCCAGCATCAATGTCTTTTCAACAAATATTCCAACAACTACAGCTAACAATGTTAAAACTCCTAGTATATGAGCAATACCAAAACCACCTTGATTGTAAATAAGTAAGGAGGAAAAGGCTGTTATGAATGTTAAAAGTAAGTAAAGTTTGGAGAGATTTTGCTTAAATGATATTAACTTATATCTAAATAAAACATAAAGAACAATTAAAATAGATAGTATTCCACAAATAGTATGAAACCAACCAAGCAATGTAATAGTAGGCATATTCCCTCTCTATAATTTTTAAATAAGTGTAGTAACTATATTGACTATATCAAGTAGTCATAAACTTCATACTATAAATATGAAAATTATTGCATATAAGATCTAAAGTTTTTATAAAGTATTTTTTTATTAGAAGATCTTATGGGGTTGATATCAATACCACCCCTTCTTAAAAATCTTCCATATATTACAAGTTCATTTGGCTTATATTTATTCTTTATTTTATTGTAAATACCGGTAATACAATCCTCGTGAAAATCACCTTTATTACGATATGAATAAAGGAGTTTATATATCCATGTATTTTCAATTTTTTTATCAGATTTTATATAGATATGCGCCCAATCAGGTTGTGAAGTAACAGGACAGATAGATCTGAATCCTTCGTATAAATATAAACTATTAGGTTTTAAGTATTTATTTTTATATGAATTTAATGAAGTTGATTTGGGTGGTTTAGGGAATTTTTGGATAAATGAAACATTAACATTACTTTCAGTAAGTTTTGATAAATCATTTTTAATAATGCTTATGATTGCTTGTTCACTTCTATCAACATTATAAAAATTATTTAAATATAACTTTAAGGATTTTGATTCAACTGTGAATTTTGAGGAAAATGGAATATTGATTTCTAAGATTTTTAATTGTTGTTTTTTATTAATCAAAAATGAAAACTCATAAGCATTCCAATAATCACAGCCAATTATTTCTTCTGAACAAATTGATCGCGGAATTTGTTCAAGATATTTAAAATTTTGTTTAAAGGTATAAGTTGATGATGAGTTTTTACCTAGGTGCTTCATTATTGTCTAATTCCAGTTCCTTTGTTGAGTAAATATAAGCATGTTATTGTTAAGATAAATATAAACATAACTATCATAAATAAAGAAAATGGGATTGATACATCGCTAATGCCAATCATTCCTTCTCGAAATATATTTACCACATAAAGCATTGGATTACCCAATGAAATATTTTTCCAAAACTCAGGGAGTATATTAATTGAATAAAAAACTCCACCTAAATAAATTAATGGGGTTAGAACAAAAGTTGGGATAATAGAAATATCATCGAAACTATCTGCGTATACAGCATTAATAAACCCCATTAATGAAAATAAGATAGCCGTTAAAAATAAAACACATAGAGTTAAAAAAGGATTTACAACATTAAATGCCGGATAAAAAAATAAACTTACTCCGAAAACAATAAATCCAACTAAGACGCCTCTAGCAACTCCACCTAATACAAATCCAAGCAAAATTGACCAATTTGGCATTGGTGAAATCAAAAGCTCTTCAATTGATTTTTGAAATTTAACTGAATAAAAAGAAGAAACTACATTTGCATATGAATTGGTTATTACAGAGAGCATAATTATTCCAGGAATCATATATTGTATATAGTCAAAGCCATCCATTGTTCCAATTCTAGGTCCAATTAATGATCCAAAAATAATAAAATATAAAGTCATGGTAATTGCTGGTGGAACAAGTGTTTGCACCCATATTCTCATGAATCTTCGAACCTCTTTAACTACTAATGTTTTTAAAGCTATATAAGTATTATTATTCTTCATTTTTTTCTATTTTAATTTTTTCAATAAACAACTCTTCAAGTCGATTATTTTCATTTCTCATAGATTTAATTTTTATATTTAAATTATTTAATTTATTAAATAAGTCATTTATAGAGCCATTCTTATCTATAGCTGCATAGAGGGTATATGGATCCTCTAATCTCACCTGATAACCATCTATTGCAGGAATGTCATCAAGAGGTTCTGCAAGATCAAATATGAAACCTTGTACACTTAATCTGCCAAGTAAATCTTTCATATTAGTATCTTCAACGATTTCACCTCTATCAATAATTCCGATATTTCTACATAGCTGTTCTGCTTCTTCAAGATAGTGAGTTGTCAAAATGATTGTTGTACCTTTTTTATTAATATCTTTTAAAAAAGACCACATCTCTCTTCTTAGCTCAATATCAACACCCGCTGTAGGCTCATCTAGGATTAATAGCTTAGGATCATGAATTAAAGCTTTTGCAATCATAAGTCTACGTTTAAAGCCTCCGGACAATGTTCTAGCTTGAACATCTTTCTTGTCCCACAAGCCAAGTTTTTTAAATATACTCTCAACCTTAGGTGCAGCAATATTTCTTGGAATTCCATAAAATCCGGCCTGAGTTATTACTATGTCATACACCTTCTCAAATTGAGAAAAGTTAATCTCTTGCGAAACTACACCTAACATGGATTTGGCTTCATTTAGATTAACATCAATATCATTTCCAAAAATTGATACCGACCCAGATGTTTTGGTCACCAATGAGCCAATAATTCCAATTGTAGAAGACTTCCCTGCTCCATTAGGCCCTAATAAGGCATAAAAATCTCCTTTTTTCACTTTAAGATCAATACCTTTAAGAGCTACAACATTTTTGTCATATATCTTTTTTAAGTTATTAATCTCTAAAGCAAAATCAGCCATTATTTATTCCATCATCATCAACTAATGTATAACTTAAAATTAAACCAACAACGATTCCAAGCCACATGTATTCACCACCAAAAGCAATCAAGACTGCTGTAACTAAAGCAATAGCCATCTCTGAATTTTTAGTAACCAAAGACATGGCAATATATGCACACGCAAGACCTGTTAATATTAGAGTTACTCCGAGGGCAACAATCATTAACGGCTCCATCATATCAATAAAAGGAACTACAAAAAATAAAAACGGAATACCCATTAGATAATAAGAACCAATTCCATCAAATAAAGAACCCATTGCATCTTTACCCTGCTTCCAACGCTCTACTACAACAACATGAACACCCGTCCAAAGAGCGCCTTGAGTTGGGAAAAATGGGTTTATGATTGAACCAAGTAAATTCCTAATACCAACAGTATTATGCGATCTGTTAATATCAATATTAATTATTTCATCGGGTCTTTGTTTCTGTCCTTCTTTAATAACTTCTATACCTGTCACAAAATCACCAAATAATAATAGGTAACCTATGATAACTAAAGGTAAAACCTCTAAATATGTTTCTAGAGGTGGAAAACCAATAACCAAAGGTGAGGTTTGTGTATAAACATCAGCAACTGCAGGTACGGCAAAACCCCATTCTATATTCCATGATAACTCTCCAGTTATATAACCTGTTAAAGCTGCAACAATAAAACCAGGTAACAAACCTAAAGAACCAATAATTGATAAAACTTTATTCTTTTGAGCTAATCTCTTAAAAGGTTCTGAAAAAGTTGTAATAGTACAAATAATTAAAGCTGAGATCATTGATATTGGAGCATTACCAATATATCTATCAAAATCACTAAAAAATATTTGATAAAAAGCAGCTATTGCAGCGCCTAAAATAATACCTGATTTCAATCCGTTAGGAACTTTCTCAACAATTAACTTACCAATGCCAGTTAAACCTAAAACTAGAACTAAAAAGGTAAACTCAATAGCCATTGCACCCATATAATGAAATGTTTCAATTCTATATGATCCATCAAACATACCCTTGGTCATAAAAAAACCAATAACTAAAGGCAGTGCTGGTGTTATCCATCCTGCTGCAAGAGGCTCTCCGAAAATGATAGGGCTTGAAGTAATCAATACACTTGAAATAAAACAAGCAGCAATAGCCTCATTGAGTGTCAAACCAAGGGCCATACCTACTGGAGCGGCTGCCAAAGCAGTTGCACCTGAAATAACTAAGCCCTGAAGAAATTCTCCAGGTAATAGTTTCATATGTATAAAAGGTATCCTTAATGTAAAAGGACCCCATTTAATTCCGTTACTATTCATAATATCTCCCCATTATTATTTAGATAGTTCACTCATGCCGTCTTCAATACCCTTTAACGTTAAAGGATACATACGATTTTCAAATAGATCTCTAATAATACATACAGATGAGGTGTAATCCCAATGATCATCAGGTACTGGATTTAACCATGCCATATTATCAAAATGGTTAGATAATCTTTTTATCCAAGTAGCTCCAGCTTCTTCGTTCCAATGCTCAATACTACCACCAGGATTAGTTATTTCGTATGGTGCCATTGTTGCATCACCAACAATAATGACTTTATAGTCATTTGAATACTTATTGATAATATCTTGAACCAAAAATCTCTCTTGAGAGCGTCTTCGATTATCTTTCCAAACTGACTCATAAATACAATTATGAAAGTAATAATACTCAAGATGTTTAAATTCAGTTTTTATAGCTGAAAATAATTCCTCACATAACCTGACATATGGATCCATGGAACCACCAACATCAAATAAAACAATAACTTTTACATTATTTAACCTTTCAGGAACCATTTTAATATCCAAGTACCCTGCATTTTTAGCAGTAGACTTGATAGTATCATCCATGTCTAATTCAAGATCTGTTCCTTGTCTTGCAAACTTTCTTAACCTTCTTAAAGCCATTTGCATTTCACGAGTGCCAATAATTACACTATCGTCTAAATTTGAATAGTTTCTTTGTTCCCATACTTTAACTGCTTTATTTGATTTACCAGACCCACCCATTCTTATGCCCTCAGGATTTTGACCTCCATGACCATATGGTGATGTACCGTTGGTACCAATCCATTTATTACCGCCCTCATGCCGTTCCTTTTGTTCTTCAAGTCTTTTTTTGAATTCCTCAAGAAGTTTTTCTAAACCACCTAAAGATTTAATTTTCTTAAGCTCCTCGGGATCTAATTCTTTTTCAAATGCCCTTCTGAGCCAGTCTTCAGGGATTAATGCTTGGAATATATCTTCAAGCTTTTCTATTCCTTTAAAATATATTTCAAAAGCCCTATCGAATTTATCATAATGCTTTTCATCTTTTACAAGGATTGCTCTAGATAAAAAATAAAAATCATCAAGGTTTGAATACACTAAATGATTTTCTAAAGCTCCTAATAAATCTAATAGTTCCCTAAGAGTACATGGAACCCCTGATGATCTTATTGTTTGGAATAAATTTATTAACATTAATTATTAGCTGATTCTCGCCTCGACATAAATGCAAGCCTTTCAAGCAATTGAACGTCTTGTTCATTTTTTAATAAAGCACCGTATAAAGGTGGAATTGCTTTACTTGAATCTGCATTTTTTAGTATTTCATCTGGCATATCGTCAGATAATAAAAGCTTTAACCAATCTATTAATTCTGATGTTGAGGGTTTCTTTTTTAATCCTGGAATTTTTCTTAGATCAAAAAAGATTTCTAAGGCTTCTGAAACTAGTTTCTTTTTTATTTTAGGATAATGAACTGAAACAATTTTATTCATTGTGTTCCTATCAGGAAACTGAATGTAATGAAAAAAACATCTTCTTAAAAAAGCATCAGGCAGTTCTTTTTCATTATTTGAAGTCATAATGATAATAGGTCTATGTTTAGCTTTAATAGTTTCTCCTGTCTCATAGCAGAAAAATTCCATCCTATCTATTTCTTGTAGTAAATCATTAGGGAATTCAATATCGGCTTTATCTATCTCATCAATTAATAAAACAACCTGTTTATCTGATTCAAATGCCTCCCAAAGTTTTCCTTTTTTAATGTAATTTTTAATATCTTTAACTCTTTCATCACCAAGCTGTGAATCACGTAATCTAGTCACAGCATCGTACTCATATAAACCCTGTGAGGCTTTTGTAGTTGATTTAATATGCCATTCAATTAACTCAACATCTAAAGCCTTAGCGACCTCAATAGCTAATAAAGTTTTACCAGTACCTGGCTCACCTTTTATAAGCAATGGTCTTTGTAAAGAGATTGAAGCATTTACAGCCATGCTAAGATCTTCAGTAGATATATAGTTTTTTGTACCTTTAAATTTCATTTGATAATCCCTTTTTCTTTAAGTTTTTCCTCTGACTTTAGTATTCTAGTTAGTTGTCTGCTCGAAGCAACTAAATTTCCATTTAAATCCCATATATTACAATCCTGTTCAAAATAACCTTTGTTTATATCTCTTGCTTTAAAGTCTGCAAATACTCTTTTTGTTGTAGGTAATTGTCTAATAAATGTTGTTAAAGTAATTGTTGGAACCCATCCAAGTGCGCCATATTTATTAGTAACTACTGGTGGTAATATGTCAGCATAAAAAGATAAACAAAATTGATCGGGTATACCACCTTCCATTTCTAAAATTGCTGAACATCTGGCTTCAGAATCCTCGATACTTATTGATCTATTCCACCAAGCATGATCAGGATGAATAACGCATTTTAATTGTTTTATAAAAGATGGTGTGAAACCTTTAGAGATCATATCGTAATTGAGTTTTATATAATCTTCATGGTTGGAAGTATTAAATAATTGTGAAATTGGTGTTTCTAGATCATTAAAACCATCGATGACATCTAAATCAGTGCATGTGCCAGTAAAAGTGCAACAAATCCTATCATCTTGAATAATCTTTACAATTCCAGAAGAGGAGCCACGACTAATCTTAAAAACCTCTACATCAATATAGACTTCTCCTTCATCTATTCTATCTAAATATTGGACACTTGAACTGATTGCGCTTGAGTGAGGTAGTTTAGAAATTAGAGCTTTATGCATAAGTGCATTAAGATAACCTCCATGGGGTGTTTTACCTACAAAATACCTATTGTCTAATTCGTAATTACATCCTTTGTCAAATTCATTTAATACTAGTGCATTTTGAAATTGCTTATATTGGTTCATGATAAACAAATTTTAGTTCATAATTAGCCATAATCAAATTAATAGAAATGCAAAATTAAAAATGAATATTTGTGATATAGCTTGTAATTTTACTAGTGATAGATTTGCAAGTGATTTAGATGAGGTTATAAATAGAGCCTTAAAGAAAAACGTTAAAAATTTTGCATTACTCTGTTCTGAACTTAAAGAAATTAACAAAATTTTAGAAATAAAAGATTCTTATCCATCTAATATCTTTTATACGTATGGAATACATCCACACAATGCCAACACATTTGATAGTAACTCTATTCCCTTATTGAATAACTTAATTTCTGATAGAAGACCAAATGCTATTGGTGAAATAGGTTTAGACTATTTTAGAAATCATTCCAGTCAAGAGGAACAAATTTTTGCATTCGAAGAACAAATTAAGATTGCTTTAGATAATGGACTACCAATTTATCTTCATCAAAGAGATGCTCACGATGATTTTATAAATTTATTAAAAAAATATAAAAATGATATAAAAAAGGGAGTTGTCCATTGTTTTACTGGCACTAAAAATCAATTAGATGAATATTTAAACATGGATTTATATATCGGACTTACAGGTTGGATATGTGATGAAAGACGAAATAAAGAGTTAAGAGAATCAATTAAATCAATCCCAATTGATAGGCTGATGATAGAAACAGATTCACCATATTTAATTCCAAGGAACTTGCCTTCCAAGCCAAAAAATAATCGAAATGAGCCAATGTATATAACTCATATTGCAGATGAAATAGCTAAGTTAATGAATGTAGATAAAAATAAATTAATTGAAAAAACTTACAATAATTCAATAAGATTTTTTACTTAAATTTTGAAGGATCTAAATTAAATTTAGTAAAAATTTCATCATTATCAGCACCTGCAGGATGTGCAAGATTTGGTAAATCTAATGAAGATGACGAAAATCTTGGTGATGGTGAAGGTTGATTGTAATCTCCGACTTTAGTGAAAGTTTTTCTATCCAAATGATGAGAATCATTAAATGATTCATTAATTGATAAAACAGGCGTTACACAAGCATCGATACCACTAAAGATTTTAGTCCATTCTGATCTAGTTTTTGAGCTAACAGCTTTTGCAATTCTTTTCTTTAATTCAGGCCATAGAGATTTATCCATTTGATTTTTGAAATCTTCAAAATTTAAACCTAAATTATCAATAAGAATCTTATAAAATTGTGGCTCAATTGAACCAATAGCTATATATTTTTTATCAAGGGTTTCGTACGTATCATAAAAGTGGGCAAAGCCATCCAAAAGATTTGATTCTCTTTCATCTTTCCAGAAACCAACATTGTGAAGATAATAAAAAAATCCCATAAGCGATGCAGAGCCATCAATCATAGCAGAATCAACAATTTGCCCTTCTCCTGTTTTAATAGCATGGAATAATCCAGCTAACATACCAACTGCAAGATGCATGCCTCCACCGCCATAGTCACCAACTAAATTTAGAGGTACTGAAGGATTTTGATCTTTTTTTCCAATTGCATGTAAAGCACCAACCATTGATATGTAATTAATATCATGACCAGCAGTATATGCCATAGGTCCATCTTGCCCCCAGCCTGTCATTCTTCCATATACTAATTTTGAATTTATTGATAAGCATATATCTGGACTCAGTCCAAGTTTTTCCATCACGCCAGGTCTAAACCCTTCGATAATTCCATCAACTTGGGATATGAGTTTTAATACTTCACCAATTGTTTCTTTATTTTTAAGATTGGCAGTAATAGATTTTTTTGATCTATTATGAATATCATTTATATCACCCTTACCTTCATTGTCTTTTCTTTCTATTCTAATTACTTCTGCGCCTAAATCAGCAAGCAACATACCACAAAAAGGCCCTGGACCAATTCCAGCAAATTCTATTATTTTGACATCCTTTAATGGTCCCATCTTATTTGTTAAATAATTTAAATCTTAATAATAAATTTGGTAATAAAGTTAACGATATAATAAATGAGGTAAGTAAGGCAAATGATGTAAATACACCAAAAAGAATAGTTGGTTTAAAATTTGATAACATCAGAATCAAAAATCCTGCACTAATCGTTATAGCCGTATACCTAATTGCTAAACCAATACTCATATGCGTGTTGAGAATAGATACTTCATAGTCATAATTACTCTGTTTAAGTTCCTTTTTTAGCCTGTACATATAATGAAGAGTATTATCAACAGCCATACCAACACTAATAGATGCAACTGTTATTGTCATTATATCTAATGGTATTTTTAATAATCCAAACATCCCAATAACGCTAGACGCTACAAATATGTTAGGTATTAAACCTATAATCATCGCTTTAATTGATTTGAATATTAATAGGAACATTATCCCTATAACTGTAAAAACAATTATTAATGAATTTAATAAGCTGCTAAATAATGACTGAAGCATATTATTATATAAAACTACAAGGCCTGTAATATCAAACTGAGACTCTTCTAGATTAAATTTTTCAATTAAGGCAATCTTAAGATTAATTAAGAAATTATTTCTGCTTAAGTTATCTTTAGACTCTATTACTCTAGCTGAAATACGAACAACTGAATCGTCTTCATTAATATAAGAATATAAAAGTGAATCGCGAATGTCCTCTGGTAATACAGATCTAAGTAAGGCGAGCTCTAGATCATTTAAGTCTTTATCATCATTAATTTTACGAGCAAGCTTTAAGCCGCTAGCAACACTTAAAACTTTTCCTACCTCTTCTTGAGATTCTAGGTAATCATGGATTGATTCTAATTTGTTTAATGAATATATATTCCACCAATAACCTGAGGCAGTACTTGAATCATCTTCGAATAAGTCATCATCAAAAATATCATCATCTATAACTAGATCATCATTAAATTCTTCATTAGGTTTTCTTATGACGATATCAAGCGGAGCAGTTCCACCTAACTCATTATCAATTAAATCCATACCCTTATATATCTCAGTAGATTGATCAAAGTAATCAATGAATTTGTTTTCAACTCTTATTTGATTAATACCAAAAATAAAAACTAGAAAAAGACCTAAAAATAAATATCTTGATAAATTCATAGCTAATGAATAGCTAGCTAAATAGGCATTAAGTTTGCTTGATTTAGTTGAATTATCTACATTGAATTTCTTAAATATTAATAAATATGAAGGTATTAAGAGAAAAGTTAACAAAAGAGCAAATGTTATTCCAACTGACATCATCTTTCCAAATTCAATGACAGGTTTTAAGTCTCCTGTTATTAATGATAAAAAAGCCACACAAGTAGTTAGAGCTGCAAAAAAACAAGGTATAAACATCTGATTTACTGATTCTCTTACAGCATCTACAGGCTTCATTTTAGTGGATAGCTCTTGAAGCCTAACAATCAAATGTACGCTTATTGATATGGTAAGAATTAAAAGTAAGGCAATAAAATTTGAGGAAACTACAGTGATTTTCCATTCCATGTAACCCAAGAAAGCAGCAGTAAGATAGGTGGCTAGAAAAGCATTTGCTAATGAAATAAATACTAAATTCATTGATTTAAAAAATAAGAAGAGCATTAAAGCAAAAACTACTGCTACACCAGCACCGAATTTTATTAAATCATCATTTATAAAAGACATAATATCTACAGCTATCATTGAAGGACCACCAAGATAAATAGTTCCTTTATCTTTATTAGATTCAATAATTGATCTTATCTTCTTGATTCTTAATGTATTTTTTTTTGACTCAATTTGATTTAGCAAAGATATTCTTTCATTAACCAAATCATACTCATAAAGATTTTTGGCTTCTTTGAGCTCATATCTTTTATTAATTAGATCATTTAACTCTTTATTGTCTTCAAGTATTAATTGAAGAGCTGTTATAGAGCCATCTGAATTTAAAATAAGATTTTGATAAATAGGGTTTTCTAAAAATTCGTCTTTTGCTGCATTAAGATCAATATCAGCATCTGTTAAATACTTTAAATTATCTGCAACTTCAGTAAGCCCAACGCTTGGTTGAAAAAAAATTGGAGCATCTATTATAGATAGAACTGACTCTATTCCTTCTATTTCAGATAAATCATTTTTAAGTTTAGATATATAGTTGATTGTATCTTTAGTAAAAATTTCATCTTCAATATCAAGTACTACAAATAAAAAATCATTGTTTCCAAAAATTTCAGCAGACTCACGATAAACCTTAAGTGATCTATCATCTTCAATTATCAAGGCATCAGAAGAGGCATCTAATTTAAAATTCTGAATTCCATTTATACCAAGGCAAGCAATAATAAAGATGGATATAAATATTTTATATGGATTATTAATTATTAAATTTAAAATTTTCATTAATTTTCACAATTTGGGGATTCTAAAGACCTATTATTTTTCTGGTACTCATTACATGTAAAAGCATGAATAGAAAGAGCATGAATCTTATTCATTAATCCCCCTAGTATTGAATAGATTTTTTTATGTCTATTTATTAATGACATGTCAAAAAAATCATCACTTACCAGA
>Ga0255766_10004274_pt1:0-7500 | contig 12156 bp, 6 predicted proteins | sample 071ome_23_FD_179966 | JGI IMG/M metagenome (GOLD analysis project Ga0255766, IMG submission 179966) | Coastal salt marsh microbial communities from the Groves Creek Marsh, Skidaway Island, Georgia - 071403BT metaG (version 2) | ecosystem: Environmental > Aquatic > Marine > Intertidal zone... | reverse complement strand
AGTGCGTAACAGCTCACTAGTCGAGCGGTCCGGCGTGGATAATAATCGGGCATAAGTATACTACCGAAGCAATGGACAGAAATGTGGTAGGGGAGCATTCTAGTTGCGCCGAAGGTGAATCGTGAGGTTTGCTGGAGCGGCTAGAAAAGAAAATGTAGGAATAAGTAACGATAAAGCGGGTGAGAAACCCGCTCGCCGAAAATCTAAGGTTTCCTCAGCTATGCTAATCAGCTGAGGGTTAGTCGCGACCTAAGGCGAACCCGAACGGGGTAGTCGATGGACAACAGGTTAATATTCCTGTACTTGTTTACACTGCGATGGGGTGACGATGTACTGAAAGCACCGCGCACTGACGGAATAGTGCGTTGAAGACTGTATCTATAGGAACTGTAGGCAAATCCGCAGATCCTGGAGAAGGTCGATAGTACCAAGAGTCTTCGGACAATTGGATAGTGTGCCTAAAATCATCCAAGAAAAACCTCTAAGCTTCAGGTGTAAACAACGCGTACCGTAAACCGACACAGGTAGATGGGATGAGAATTCTAAGGCGCTCGAGTGATTCATGGCTAAGGAACTAGGCAAAATGGTCCTGTAACTTCGGGAGAAAGGACGCCTGCTTCGGCAGGCCGCAGTGAAAAGGCCCAGGCGACTGTTTATCAAAAACACAGGACTCTGCTAAATCGAAAGATGATGTATAGGGTCTGACACCTGCCCGGTGCTGGAAGGTTAAGAGGAGATGTTAGCTTCGGCGAAGCATTGAATTGAAGCCCCAGTAAACGGCGGCCGTAACTATAACGGTCCTAAGGTAGCGAAATTCCTTGTCGGGTAAGTTCCGACCTGCACGAATGGTGTAACGATCTGGGCACTGTCTCAGCCATGAGCTCGGTGAAATTGTAGTATCGGTGAAGATGCCGATTACCCGCAGCGGGACGAAAAGACCCCGTGAACCTTCACTACAACTTTGTATTGACATTGGACAAGAGATGTGTAGGATAGGTGGGAGACTTTGAAGCGTTGTCGCTAGGCAGCGTGGAGTCATCCTTGAAATACCACCCTTCGCTTGTTTGATGCCTAACCCCGAAAGGGGGACAGTGCATGGTGGGTAGTTTGACTGGGGTGGTCGCCTCCAAAAGAGTAACGGAGGCTTTCAAAGGTATCCTCAGTACGCTTGGTAACCGTACGTAGAGTGCAATGGCACAAGGATGCTTGACTGTGAGACTAACAAGTCGAGCAGGTACGAAAGTAGGACATAGTGATCCGGTGGTTCCGCATGGAAGGGCCATCGCTCAAAGGATAAAAGGTACTCCGGGGATAACAGGCTGATCTCCCCCAAGAGCTCACATCGACGGGGGGGTTTGGCACCTCGATGTCGGCTCGTCACATCCTGGGGCTGGAGAAGGTCCCAAGGGTTGGGCTGTTCGCCCATTAAAGTGGCACGCGAGCTGGGTTCAGAACGTCGCGAGACAGTTCGGTCTCTATCTACTATGGGCGTTAGAAATTTGAGGGGAGCTGACATTAGTACGAGAGGACCGTGTCGGACGCACCTCTAGTGTACCTGTTGTGGCGCCAGCTGCATCGCAGGGTAGCTATGTGCGGTTGGGATAAGCACTGAAAGCATATAAGTGCGAAGCCCACCTCAAGATGAGATTTCTCTTAAGGGTCGTTCAAGATGAGGACGTTGATAGGCTACAGGTGTAAAGGCAGTAATGTCATAGCCGAGTAGTACTAATTACCCGTGGATTTTTCATCCAGATTGTTTTATGTTGCTTCCAATTTGTCAAAAACCTTGTTAAAACATGGTGGTTATTGCGTTGGGGATCACTTCTTCCCATTCCGAACAGAATAGTTAAGCCCAACTGCGCCGATGGTACTGGATAAAACCGGGAGAGTAGGTCGCCGCCATACTTCTACTAAGCCTCACCCACGTGGTGGGGCTTTTTTATTTGCGTAATTTTCCAGCATGCAACAACGCCGCTTGATAGCACTGTTTATGGGACTTTGGGGCGTTCTAGGCGCCTATGGGCAGGATGCCCCTGAACAAGCTGCTGCATCCACCGATACGGTCGTAGTGTCTGACTTTCTTGGCAATGAACCAGATAGTACTACCGTACCTAAAGGGCAATTTGTGGAGAAGTGGTTCCTACAGGATTATGATTGGGCTTTTGATATAGAAACAAAGCTGTCTGCCGTTCATTACCGAAATGACCTGAGTCGAAGTGTAGTCTTAAAACATTTAAGTATTGGTACACTTGGGGCACCGAATCTTCAGGTTGGCATACCACAGGGAACCTGGTTCAGCGATTTCAATGCGGTGAAACAAGAGGGCTATCCCACTTATTTTAGAAAGGGCCCTATTCCCAGTGTGGAGTGGACCTACCAGAGCAGTCAGGGCCGTGGGCAGTATTTTGAATTAAATGCAACAGCGCCACAATCGGCCTACAAACATTGGAATGTTCATTACGGACGTTTGCAAGCACAAGGGCAGTTGTACAATGAGCGCTACGGAGCGGATCAACTCACCGTGATGCATGAAGCACGCGACAGTGCCGGGACGTGGGAGTTCAAAGGGAGTTTAAGTGCTATTCAAGGCACCCGGAATGAAACAGGTGGGGTCGAAGATCCACGTGTTTTGACGGAATCGACGGCTTTTATATCCAACAGGGCTCTAGTCTCTACACGCTGGACTACGGCAAAATCCCATGCTTCGGAAATCGGTGGCTGGGCGACCCTCAAACTCCATAAGAAGTGGTTGGTTTCGTATGCGGGTCAGCAAAATGCCAGAAGTTATCAAGGGCCAACTAACGGCTTCTTGGACACACTCTCGTCGCGATCTCATGATGTATCTCTGGGCCGCCTCTACGGGAAGTGGGGGTACAATTCCATGCGTGTAGGGCTTCTTCAACGTGGACAATATGGGAGTGACACCAATAGTTCTTTTGGGGTCACTTGGGACCCCTATATACAACTCTCTAGTCGGTCGTCGGAGGTGAAGTACCACGTGGCTTCAGGCAATTATGTCGTGGTTCTAAATCGTATCCTGTATACGCCCATTACCTTGAACGCAGAACGTAAGTACGCGCCCTTTTGGTCCGGTCAGGAAGTACTTCAACCCTCCAGCCTATCCGTATCCATGTTTCTTAGAAAGTTGAGTCTCAACCTCCAATACAACGGATACAGTGAGCGAAATCTTCTCGTGGCACAAAGCGCGACGGACGCTGGGATTTGGACGACGACCCCCGCCAGCCAACTAGTGAGGGCTACATGGGTGAGCCCTTTGTCTTGGGATTATTTAGGGAAGGACGCCCATTTGAAGTTTACAGCCAATTTCACGTGGACTTCAGCCCCTGAGCTTATGATGCCCCCTATTATGTTGAAGGCTGCTTGGGACCGTCAGTGGAATATCAATCCGAACACACAATTTTTCATCGCGCTGGAGGCCATTGGCTGGGCGGGTTCCTGGGCGCGTCCCGTCTATGTGGCCGAACGCGGGCAGTTCGCCTATTCGCCCAACTCGGGCAGCATCGCGCCTAACGGGATTGTGACGCCGCTGGTGGGCATTCGGTTCAAGAAAGAGGCCGAATTCTTGGTGAAATTCCAGAACGCCAACCAAGGATGGATCCCAAACACCATCTTCTTGGCGGAAAACTACCCAGTAGCCGCAGCCGCTGTCCTCTTTGAAGGACGCTGGCGCATGTTCAACTAAAATGAGGGCTTGAACGCAAGCTGTTTAGGTCCGCAGTGCAGAAACAAGATGCGGTGCGCTCTCAATAAAATTGAAATGCAGAATCCCTTAAAATACGGGGTAGTCGTCGTCCATGGGATCCACCTTGGATGAAAAGGCGTCGTTGGCCGCGGCATTCATTTTGGACTCAAAAACGGTGGGCATTCCGCCACCTGCATGGTGGTGGTCCAGGTCAGAGAATTTCGCCATGGCGCCCTCAAACTTGAGGCGTACGTTTTCGAGTGAACCGTTACGGTGCTTGGCGATGATGAGTTCGGCCTGGCCGTCGCAAGGGGTTCCGTCGTCGTCCCATTCGTGGATCTGGTAGTATTCGGGACGGTAGATGAAGGACACAATGTCTGCGTCCTGTTCAATGGCACCGGATTCGCGCAGGTCAGAAAGCAAAGGACGCTTGCTTCCACCGCGGGTTTCAACGGCACGACTGAGCTGTGAGAGGGCAATGACAGGAATTTCCAATTCTTTAGCGATGCTCTTGAGTGAGCGCGAAATCGTTGAAATTTCCTGTTCGCGGTTGCCGCCTGCTTTGCCTGCACCTGCCGTCATCAATTGCAGGTAGTCGATGACAATGATGCCTACTTTGTGCTGTGCAACGAGGCGGCGGCACTTGGCGCGAAGGTCAAAGACCGAAAGCCCAGGAGTGTCATCGATGTAGATAGGGGCATCCTCTAATCGCTTCACTTTGGAGGTGAGCTGCTGCCATTCGGTGGTGTCGAGGTTGCCTTTTCGGAGTTTTTCGGCACCAATGCCCGTTTCTGAAGAGATGAGACGCGTAATCAACTGAACGGACGACATCTCCAGGGAGAAAACACCTACGGGAATCGAGTGGTCGATGGCCATATTGCGCGCCATGGAAAGCACCAAGGCGGTTTTACCCATACCGGGACGGGCGGCAATGATAATCAAGTCCGACTTCTGCCAACCGGAGGTAACGCGGTCTACACCGGTGAAGCCGGATGGAACACCGGAGAGGCCTTCGCGTTTGGAGATTTCTTCGATGCGGCTAACGGCTTGCTTGACGAGCTCGTAGGAGCCTTCGTAGTTTTTTTTTAGGTTGCCTTGTGAGACGTTGAAGAGGTTTTGTTCTGCCTTGTCGAGCAGCTCAAGCACGTCGTTGGTCTCGTCGTAGGCCTCTTCGATCATCTCGTTGGAGATGCGAATGAGTTCGCGCTGGATGTGCTTCTGTACCACGATGCGTGCGTGGTATTCGATGTGTGCGGAAGACGAGACGCGGGTGGAGAGGCCGATGAGCTTCGCTTCCCCGCCAATTTTGTCGAGTTTGCCCTCTTTGCGCAAGCGCTGTGCCACCGTGAGGATGTCGATTGGATCAGATTCCCCAAAGAGGTGGGTGACGGCTTCAAAAATGTGCTGGTGGGCTTCGACGTAAAAGGATTCGGGCGCTAAGATGTCCACCACTTTGGACAGTGCATCGCGGTCGATGAGCAAAGCGCCTAATACCGCTTCCTCCAATTCAATCGCCTGCGGTGGGATGCGTCCAGCGCCTCCTAGGGGGAGAACGGTGGCGTCCCGACGGGCGCGTGAAGGGGTGGAGGCAGCTTGTTCCATGGAATTAAGAAGCAGCTTCGTCGTACACGCCCATGGCGCAGAATTTCTCGATACGGGCGTTCACCAATTCAGCAGATGGGACGTCTTTCAACTCCGAGTAGAGGCGTAGAATTTCGGCCGAAAGAATTTGGAACATGGCCTTGGGATCGCGGTGAGCGCCTCCGGTAGGTTCCTCAATGATGCCGTCGATGAGGCCATTGCTGAGCATGTCTTGGGCAGTGAGCTTGAGGGCTTCTGCTGCGCGCTCCTTGAAGTCCCAGCTGCGCCAGAGGATGGAGGAGCAGGATTCGGGGCTGATAACAGAGTACCAGGTGTTTTCCAACATCATCACGCGGTCACCCACGCCAATGCCCAATGCGCCCCCAGAGGCGCCTTCGCCAATGATGATGCAAATGACCGGCACTTTCAAACGTGCCATTTCCAAGATATTGCGGGCAATCGCTTCGCCTTGGCCGCGCTCTTCGGCTTCTAGGCCAGGAAAGGCGCCTGGAGTATCAATCAGGGTGACAATGGGGCGACCAAATTTCTCCGCTTGCTTCATCAAGCGAAGTGCCTTGCGGTAGCCTTCCGGGTTGGCCATGCCAAAGTTGCGCAGTTGGCGCAGCTTGGTGGTGACCCCTTTTTGTTGGCCAATGAACATGAAGCTCTCGCCATCGATGCTGCCCCAGCCGCCGACCATGGCTTTGTCGTCTTTAACGTGGCGATCGCCGTGCATTTCGATGAAGTTGCCCCCCGTCATGGCCTCAATGTAGGCCAAGGTGTAGGGACGGCCGGTGTGGCGGCTCAATTGAACGCGTTGCCAGGGGGTAAGCGAGGCTTTGAGTTCAGCCTGTGCGGCAGCCAGTTTAGCATCCAATTCACTAAGGCTGTCGCTCATGTCTACGCCCGTCTCCGCTTGGAGGGCTTGGGCTTTGGCAATTTGCTCGTCCAGCTCTTTGATGGGGGCTTCAAAATCTAGATAGTCCATAGTTTTTAGGCAAGGGTTCAAACTTACACATTCCCGAGGGCTTAGCCCGGGCGATGTGGAAAACTCTTAGAGGTTCTTTCGGCGCTTTTGGCGTTTGAGGAGGGCATCGGCAGCCAACATGGCTAGAATAACGGCCATGCCGAGGTAGAAGCCGGTGTTCATGGCTTCGGATTCGGCGAAGAGGAGGAGCGCGATGAGAATGCCATAGACCGGCTCCATGGCGATGGTCAGCATGACTGTGAAGGGGCTGAGGTAGCGCATGATTCGGACCGATTGCACAAAGGCAAAGGCCGTGCAGAAGGTCGCGAGGAGGACCAAGTAGAACCAGTCGCTGCCGCTGGGCGCCAGAACCGCCGACGTAAGATCGCCCGTCACCAGGAGGTAAATACTTAAAAGCAGCACCCCAAGGCTCATTTCCCAAAAGGAGATGTCCAAAGGCGGCATGCGCTTGACAATGCGGCCGTTGAGTACGGAGAAGAGGGCACTGAGAATGGAGCTCGTAAGGCCGACAAGGATGGCGGTAGTTTGGCCTTCCACGGACCCAAAGAGAAGGACCATGCCGGCGACTACTCCGCCGCCAATGAGAATTTCACCGGGCAAGATGCGGCGCTTGAAAAAGAGCGGTTCCAGCAAAGATGTGAAGAAGGGACCCGTGCTCAAGCAGGCCAGCGTCAGCGAGATATTGGAAATTTTAATCGCGTGGTAGAAGGTGATCCAATGGACCACGATGATGGCGGCGTTCAGGCTGAGGGTTCCCCAGAGTTCGCGTGGAGGAAGGCTGAAGCGCTTTTTGGTCAATCGCACATAGGCGTACATAAAGAAGGCTGCCAAGAGAATGCGGTACCACACGAGCGGCAAAGCCTCCACATGGATCAGACGGCCTAGGGCGCCGGTAAATCCCCAAATCAGGACAATAAAATGCATCCAGAGGTGGTGCACCCAAATGGGCGAATCGTCGGTCGGGCGGATGAGGGACATAGCCGGTTATTTAGCCGCTCGAAGGTAGAGGTAGACCCCGAGCACAGCAAACAAAAGATTGGGCATCCAGACGGCCAGCCAAGGACTGATGTAGGGGGAGGCGACAAATATGCTGCTGAGCTGCATGACAAAGATGTAGGTCACGGCGAGCAAGAGGCCGATGGCGATTTGGGCGCCAATGCCCCCGCGTCGCTTTTCGGAGGCCAAGGCCACGGCAATGAGGACCAGAATGTATACGGAGAAGGGGTAG
>Ga0255766_10004265_pt1 | contig 12176 bp, 9 predicted proteins | sample 071ome_23_FD_179966 | JGI IMG/M metagenome (GOLD analysis project Ga0255766, IMG submission 179966) | Coastal salt marsh microbial communities from the Groves Creek Marsh, Skidaway Island, Georgia - 071403BT metaG (version 2) | ecosystem: Environmental > Aquatic > Marine > Intertidal zone > Salt... | reverse complement strand
AACTGAAGATCCTTCGGCATCTTGGACAACTCCCGCGCACTGGTCGGATTAAAAATAATTTGAAAAGGCGTCATGACAACTAACTCGGCAGCACTCAAACCCGCTCCCAAAACGAAAACACTGAATCATTCAATGAGCGCCACACGCCCAAAACGAGTAACAAACCCTTAAAAAGAAGTCGAGTGAAAGCTCTCAGAGTTAGCTCTGATTCATTTCACATTCACACATATTATTCATTCACCTCCCAATGACCGCGAGTACCACCAATTCGCATTCAGGAGTTAGTTTTCCATTTGGCTGATGACTGTTTCCCAGAGGGTTTCGTTGATCAGGGCTTTCTCCAGGGACGCCACTTCGGTGGTTTCTTCGGGGAGGTAGTCCAGCTTGAGGGGGAGTGTGATGCGCAGACGATTGCAGAATTCTCCCTGCGCCTGGTCGTAGGCAACGCTTCCGCCCAGGTGATAGGTCAGGACGGATATGGCCAACAGGTTCAATCCAAGGTGATGCAGGAGCGCATCGGTCGTGAAGAACGGATCCAGAATGGCACGTGTTCCCGAAATCGGGGTTTTATCGGATCCATCTTCCACGCTGATGCAGACACTGGATCCACTGGAACCCGATTTCTGGCTAAATACGACAATCCTGACCTTGGTGTTCTCTGGAATGTAAAGCAGCAGGTTTTGAATGATCAGGTCTTGGAGTTTCTGAAACCGTTTAGACTCGGAGACAATGACTTCAGGGTTTTCCAGGGTCTCAAAGCCTATTTCGATGCCTTTTTGTTGAAACTGCGATTCAAAGGATTTTAATGAGCTTTGGAGTACTGGAATGAGTTGGATCTCTTCGAGTGAGCTGGCATTGGGGCCTTCTTTCTCGGTGAATCCTTCCAATTGCAGCACGTTGACCACCCGATGGATCTGTTCCCGTGTCTGCATATACAGTTTGCGGTAGAGGTTCGGGTTGTTGAGTTCAGACAGTTGAAGGTCATCCATGGTCGGATTCAACGCGTCCAGTTCCATGAACGCCCTCACGGCATCCAGGGAATTTCGATACAAACGCGCAATGCCGGAGGCAAGTACGGTCAATCCAACCACCCGGTCCAGAATCAGGGTTTTATGCAACGCGGTGAATTTCTGCCGCATCAAACGGTCCCGCTCGTGGTGCACGAGGAAAAATTCCATGGCGCGTCGAAGAGTGATCTCCAAGTCTGCGACATCCCATGGTTTCGAAATGTATTTGTAGATGGCTCCCGTATTCACCGCATCGATCGCAGCTTCGAAGTCGCTGTAAGCGGTCACCAGGATACGTATGACATTGGGTTTGAGCGCCTGCACTTTTTCGAGTAGTTGCACACCTTTCTCCCCGGGCATGCGCTGGTCCGTGAGCAGAATGCCGATCTCGTTACGGTGTTCTTCGAATACGCTGTAACCATCCTTGGCGTTGGTTGCGACGAACACGCGAAATTTGGTCCCGAAAGCGCGTTGAAAGTACTTCAGGGACTTTTCTTCGTCATCCACATAGAGGATGGCAAACTTTTTGTAATCGTAGAGGTTGTCCATTTTTGCCGAATGTTAAAGTCTCAGCCTGTTGATTCTTAGTCGCTGACCAGGGCGTCCGGATCGGGAAAGATCAAATCAAATTCAGTAAATGCGAGGTGTTCGGCTTTGACTTTGATCGTGCCCTGGTGATTTTCCATAATTTTGTAGCAAATGCTCAGCCCCAACCCCATTCCTTCTCCGACATCCTTGGTCGTATAGAAAGGATCGAAGATCCGAGTGAGGTGGGCATCATCGATGCCTTGACCATTGTCCCGCACCAGAAGATGCACGCGACCGTTCTCCTTGAAACCTTTGATCCGGATGGATGGACCTTCGGTTCCTTCTGGAAACTCCTTGGAATTTAAGGAATCGGAAGCATTTTGCAATAAATTTACCAACACTTGCACGAGTTGATTCTCGTTGGCGTAGATTTCCAGGTTTTCCGGGACATCCTCAATCACTTCAAAGTGTTTCACCTCGTTACTCACCAATCGCAGCGATTTCAACGCAATGAGTTCCAAGGGGACACCTGTCTTTTGTTCGTTGTCCGGATGGCTGAATCCTCTCAAATCTTTCACAATCTGAGAAACCCGGGTGATTCCTTCTTCCACGTCGTTCAGGATGTCCCGAAAATCCTCCCGATCCTTTTCGGGAAGTTGATGTGAGAATTCCCGGAGCGTGTAGGACCCTGTTTTGGCGAAGTTCAAGGGATTGTTGATCTCGTGGAGAATGCCGGCGCTCATCTTGCCCAATGAGGCCATTTTTTCTGATTGAACCAATTGGGTTTCGGTCTCCTTCAATTCCTCCAGAGTGACTTCCAGTTTCTTCTTTTGCCGGGCCAATGAACGTTGAAAGAGGTAGGAGTCGGAAAGGTTCTTCAGGCGCACATGAATCTCGGCCGATGAAAATGGTTTGGTAAGGAAGTCGCTTGCTCCTGATTGAAGGGCAGATAGTTTGATGTCCTCATCCACACGCGCAGTGAGCAGGATGATTGGAATGTTTTCGGTGGACGTGTTCCGGCGAAGTTCCTGGCATACCTGAAGTCCGTCCTTCTCCGGCATCATCATGTCGGTCAGTATGATGTCGGGCAGGAATTGGCGTGCCTTGTCGATTGCCTCCTGACCATCCTGTGCCTCCATGATTTCATAATGGGTTTCGAGTTGGCTGCGAAGGAACCTCACCATATCGGGTTCATCATCCGCGACCAACAAGAGAGGACGGGATTTTCCACGAATCGGAAGCTCATTTCCCACCCGCGTCGGTTCAAGTGAAGCAACGGGAAACAGCTCGGCACGCCGGTACAGGTTCGCCAACCATTCTTTATTGCCGGTATCATCCTGGGAATCTCCCGAGTCAACCGATGCATTCGAAGCAATGGATTCGGAACGGCGCTCATCCTCTATTGGGTTGGAAGCAAGCCTGCCTTCCACATCGCCGCTTTCTTCGAACTGGTTTTCCGACTCCGATGCCTGCTGCATCCTCACAGGAAAACGCATAATGAACTCGGTCCCTTTCCCCTCTTCGCTCTGCACATCCACCGTCCCTTTCAGTAGGCCGACAAACTCTTTGACCAAGGCCAGACCAATGCCCGCACCTTGATGTTTTCGCTTGCTTGAATTGTCCACCTGCCAGAATCGATCGAATATGAATGCCAAGCTCTCCTTTGGAATACCAATTCCAGTGTCAGCTACTTCAATAACGATCTCGTCCTCCTCGGCAAAGGCTGAAACTCGCACCACACCTCCCGGACTGGTGAATTTCACTGCGTTAAAAATGAGGTTCAACAGCACTTTTTCCAATTTGTCACCATCAGTGTGAAATGTCAGATCAGCGTCATAGATATCCGACTGCACCTTGATACCCCGATCTTCCGCAGCTTTTCGCACCGAGGCGATGATTCCCTTGATGTAAGGTTCCACCTTCAGTTCCTGAGCGTTGATTTTCAATTTACCGGATTCCAGACGCACCAAGTCCAGCAAATCATTGATCAATTTCAACAAACGCATGCCATTGGCCTGCATGGAGTGCAATGTTTCCCTGACATCAGAGGAAAAGACGTTGTGTCCTTTGGCAATCAGGGATTCAAGGGGTGTCAACAACAAGGTGAGTGGTGTGCGCAATTCGTGACTGATGTTGGCAAAGAACCGGTTTTTGACGCGGTCCAATTCCTGGAGTTTCCGGTTGTTCGCTTCGAGCTGACGACGGTTTTCATCCAATTCGAAACGCAAGGCAAACTCACGCGAGCGATTGAGGTTGTAAAGAAAATTCCCGGTCATACTGATGATCCCGGTAAGCACGATAAAATAGAGGGAGTACATCAAAACCTTGGCCTCGGAAAGACTTGCCACGGAATCCGGGTGCACCAGACACGCTCCCAGGTAGAGAAGGATGCTGATGAATACCATACGGGTGGTGTCCGCAAGCCCCCACCGCATCAAGAATCCCACTCCGACCAACACCAGGTTAATCCCGGCATAGTAATCGGAATGCATGCCATCAGTTTCGAATATCATCCATGAGAGAAAAAAGATGGGAAGAATGACTTCAACAAGCCCCAGCGGACGATAAAATTTCCGGCCAAAAGGTTGCCCCAACAGCCACCAGATCATGCAGAGCAAAACGGAACATTCCAAGCGCAACCAAAAGAAGAATTCAAGATACCTTGGATACACCAGATAATCCAATACACCACCGAATGGCATAAATATAATTCCGAACAGACAAGCGATTCGATAATTCTGAATCACAAGAGGCAGCTCGTACTCGATCTGAGCACGATGCATCTCGGGAGTCAGTTGGACTTGCTGGGAAAGTCTCATTTAGGTTTTCGGACGACGTTGAACACGTTGACACCTGTCGAATCGTGATCCAAAGAGGAAGCACCCTCGGGCAGCTGATCGGGATTCAGACTGTTGAACGTTTCGTCATTACGGTAGACCAGATGCCAGTCCAGTATGAATTCCATGCATTTACGCGAAGGATTGCTGGCATGCACATTGGTGGTGATCATCAGTCCTTCGGGCGCAAGCAGATCGTAAAAAATGGAAGTCAATCTCTTGCAGATACGATCCGAGAGATAGTCAAAAAGGCCGGCACAATAAACAACGTCATAATGGTTTTTCGTGAACTCATCGGTCTCTTTGTGAGCCTCCTTGAGCACTTGATGCACACTTTTCAGTAAGGTGGTGATTTGAGTCGTCCTGCCGTGTTTGGTAACCAGCTCGCCGAATACTTGTTGAATGTTCCTCAATGTTTCCTCATTGAAATCCAGCAGAAGGATTTCAGCCTGATCGGCAATATCGTCTTCCAACAATTCCTGCAACTCACGTGCCGGCCCGCACCCCAAATTGAAAATACGGGCTTTCCTCCCGTGCTGTTCAGTGACTCTCCTGATTTCGCTCTTCAGGTTGTCTTTGAGATACTGGATTCGATTTTGGTGCGCAACCACCGGCGCTGAGTTCAAAAAGAACGTATTGAGAATCTTTGCAAACAAGGAGCTGCCCTCATAGGGAGGCCTTGTCATCATGTTCACCATTTCGTAATCACCGGCATAACCAAGAGGTTTGGTGTAAGTGCGCCAGCTGAAGGGAGCGCAAAGGACAATGGGATGCAATTGCCTCCTGACATAAAAACGATGAACGGGCTGCAGATCGCCCCCCACACTTTGAGCAGCTTTTTCAAATCGCTCAAAATACTCAGCCAGCATGGGAAGTGCGGGATTCAGCACGTCATTGATGATCTCGACTTCCTGGTCGTACCTGTCCCCACTCGGATTGGAACGGATGACAAACTCCAGTTTTTCAAGCCAACGTCTCAGTTCGACAAGGAATCCCTGCAAGTCCGCGACGACAAGTTTGAAGTCAGGTAAAACCAGATCATGCCTCTTGTATTCTTCAATGAATTGGTCAAATTCCGTTCGCAGCACATTGGCTGCCTTGATCGGACGTGTCAGGTCCACATCCAGCCAGCCTTCATCCAACGAAGCTTCACAAACAAGAAAGATCCCTGTATTGACCAGATTACTGACGACCGCACGACCGGAATATACCAAGCGTTGATTGATATATATTTGGAACTCCTGCAATACTTCAGAAAGCTGTAATATACTATACGGATTATATACTTCAAAAACAACAAGGTGTCGCGTCAGCCTGACCGGGGTGGCACGAAGTTCATGCCCCTGGCTGTTGACACATAAAACCAGACTGTCGTCGTCGGCAATTATCTTTTGTGTTGTTTCCATGGTATGTCAGTGAGCAAGCGTCCCTGAACCTTTCATCCCCCCTGGGATGGGATGTCCAAAACATCATCACTAACCATCTATAGTGAAGAATTGAGGACGGATAGTAAGACCCCATGGGGCCATTAATCCAGTCCAAAGTAGTCGTCAAAACGAAAGCCACCAGGGTTAAACTGTTGCTTTCAACAGGTGTATTTCTGAAGCAATGACGCTTTGCGAGATAAAATTATTTTAGAACACAATCGTATTTAAAAAGTTGCTCAACAAATCAAATGTGTTCGGATTTTCACTCAAACGTAAAGCACCTTGCGACATGCTTCGTCGGGCTATTGATATGCTCTATTACTTGTAGGGCAAATGCGATTTTTCCAAGAAAAAAGAGACTCCTTTGAAAAGAAATTGAACTCATCGGCCACATAACCGATTTCAGTGAACAAAATGTCGCATTTTTGGTACTGATTTTTATTGCCAGCACCCTTCTCTGGTCCATGATGGTATAACTTATTGGAAGTCAGTATTATGATTGTCATCAGAAATGGAAGAGTCATGTTCGATTCACCCAAACGGGTTCAACAGTCGGTGAACCTGATCGAACTGGCGTTCCAAAGTGAGTACAAGGTCGGCCATTTGTCTAAGGTGTTGGGACTCACTCCGCGCCACATGGAGCGTGTGTTTTACGATTCTTTGGGAGTCAGCCCAAAATACTGGCTCAGACAACAACGGATGGTACGTGCGCGTTACGTGATCCGTGAAGGTTTTCCATTGAAACACATCTCGGTCTACCTTGGATTCAAACGTTACAGTCACTTCATCTCAGAAGTGAAGGCGTTCTACGGCATGTCCCCTGTCCAGATGGTTGAGCTTGAAAAACGTCGCTGCACCATCCAGGTCGAAAAGAAGACGACCGCTATCGCAGGTTAAGGCTCCGGCTCCCACCCAAAACGTCCCATCTGGGTCTTGGGTTAACCAAAACCAGGAGAAATCCGGAGGTGGTCAACCGATCAAACGTTGAACTTGAACAGCATCACATCGCCGTCCTGCACCACATACTCTTTGCCTTCCATACGATAAAGGCCTTTGTCCCTGGCCGCCGCTATGGAGCCACATTCGACCAGGTCTTTGTAGGCAACCGTCTCGGCTTTAATGAAGCCTCGCTCGAAATCAGTGTGAATCACACCTGCAGCCTGAGGTGCTTTATCCCCTTCATGAATTGTCCATGCCCGGACTTCCTTTTCACCCGCAGTGAAGTAGGTGCGTAATCCCAACAAATGATAGGTGCTGCGAATCATGGAACCGACACCAGATTCCTTGACGCCCATTTCCTGAAGGAAATCAGCCGCTTCGGCAGGATCCAAATCCACCAGATCACTTTCAATCTGAGCGCTGATGATGACCGTATCACAGGCGTGATGTTCCCTCGCGTATTGTTGGACCTTGGCGACATGTGGATTGTTCTCGGCGTCGGCCAATTCGCTCTCCTTGACGTTTGCTGCAAAGATCGTGGGCTTGGAAGTCAACAAAAAGAAGGGGCGGAGAACTTCCTGTTCCTCGGGCGTCAACTCGAGGGTGAGGGCCGGTTTCCCATCATTCAGATGTGGCAACACCTTTTCCAAAACAGCGTATTCCGTCTTGGCGAGCTTGTCGCCTTTCTTGGCTTCCTTGGCGCGTCGGTCCATGCTTTTCTGCACCGACTCCATGTCAGCCATGACCAATTCGGTCAGGATGGTTTCGATGTCCCGAACCGGATCGATACTACCGGCGACATGATGAATATCCTCATCCTCAAAACACCGGATCACCTGGATGATCGCATCGACTTCGCGGATGTGACTCAGAAATTTGTTACCCAGACCTTCCCCTTGAGCAGCGCCCTGGACCAAACCGGCGATGTCCACAAATTCGAAGGACGTCGGAATGACAACATTGGTCTTTGCAATTTTTTGCAGTGGTTCCAGGCGATCATCCGGGACCGTCACCACACCCACATTTGGATCAATGGTACAAAACGGATAGTTCGCCGATTCCGCTTTGCGGGTTCGGGTGATCGCGTTGAACAAGGTTGATTTACCAACGTTCGGAAGTCCGACAATGCCTGCTCTTAACATATGCTCAATTACTAAATGTCTTCAGCCGGATGCGGCTGGAATGGGTTCATTCAACCGAGGGAACTCAAACATCCCTCGAAAGAAAGCCCATTCAATACGCATTCAGCGGGATGATTCCAATGTTTATTCTTCATAAACTGAGTTGGGCCATACAGGTAATCGTAAGGGAGAAATGCCGGACCACCACCTCTGGTGAGAAAATTTTCCGGCTTTGTAACCAGTCCGAAACCTCATGCGTCTGTCCTTTTCGCACATCAATGAGTGTTAGATTAGGAGAAAAATTTATGAAAAAGAATTCATCCATCCTCAAGAAATTAAGTCTGGCAAGCCTTGCCTTGACTCTCGTAACCGGCGGCTTGAACAGCCTGTCGGCACAATCGGAAGACCGCGAATCGCGCAGAGATGATCGGGTTCAGGACCGTCCGGCTGAGCGTATTCAAGAACGTGCTCGAGCAGAAAGACCCAACCGCGATCGAGACGAAAGACCTGACCGCGTCCGAGCGGAAAGACCGGGCCCTGATCGGGAACGCCCCCAACGCGATGCCGCCCCGGCTCGCAACTCACGGCGCCCAGGTAATGCCCCTGAAGCCAATGATCGTCGCGGAAATGCACCACGCCCACAAGCCGATCGTCCGGCAAACAATCGCGAACGTCCCCAGCGCAGTGCCACACCTGCTCCAGCTCAAGGACGCCGAAATGGCCAAGGCATGCGCCCACAAAACGCTCCACGTCCGGAAGCCCGCCCTGACAACGGCCCTGCTCGCCGAGGCACGCAACGCCCCGGCAACGTTCAGAATGATCGTCCATCCGACCGTCGAGGTCCGGCGTCACGTGTACAACAACGAGGTCCTCAGCGTAACGGTCCCCCCTGGTTGCAAGGCCGTGGACAAGGTTCACGCGGAAATGGTCCTTTCCAGCTTCGCCAGAACCGCTCCGGATCCGGTTCACGTTCGGCCGTTGGCCCCGGAGGCCCACGCGGACCGCAGTCGGCACGCGCTCAAGCATTCCGCGCCATGCAGGCACACCGTTTCGGCCCGATGCAGCGAGGAGCCGTGATGCGGGCAATGCAGCACTCACGAGGATTTCGCGCTATGCAGGCTGACCGCCCCCAACGAAATCGCCCCGGACAAGACCGACGTTCTATGGACCGAGGACCATCCAAGCGGGGTAAAGATTCCGATCGCATGCGTTCGAACAATAGACGCGAGGATCAGAAACGTAAAAACGTCCGCTCCAGAGATGGCAGAGGATCCAAAAAACAGGCATTGAAAACACGGGATCGCGGGCAGGATCGTGAAAAATCCAGGAAGAAGAACCTGCGGAAAGGAAACGGAAAGAAAAAAGATTCCAAAGGCAGGGGCAAACAAAAACAGCGCAAGAACAAACGCAACCAGCGTTCCTCCCGTCGTTAAAAAAACTCAACGATATTCATCATCCATAAAGCTCCGGGTTCGCCCGGAGCTTTATGCTTTTTGAGGTTTCAAAAGGGACAAAGCACCTTCGCGTTCCATCAAGGTGGGATGCGAATAGTAAACGAAACTGTAGAGTGGATGCGGCACCGGATTGCTTAAATTCTCCTGATTGATCTTTCGGAGAGCACTGACGAAGGCAGCATGATCACCCGTTGCTTCCACGGCATAGGCATCGGCTTCATATTCAAACCGCCTGGAAAGCAGATGTCCCAGTGGACTGATCCAAAAGGTGATGGTTCCAAAAATCATCACGAACAACAAAAAGGCGATCGGCATGGAAGGTTCCGAGAAACCAAAGGCTTCGAAAAACCAGGTTTGCCCCGCCACCCAGGCGAGGATCCCCAGCTGTATCAGCATCCCCACCAAACCAACCGTCATCATCAACAATACGTGTTTTTTCTGGTAATGCCCTATTTCATGCGCCAGCACACCTGCGATCTCCGGATGCTCCAACTGATCCATGAGCGTGTCAAACAGCACAATCCGCCGGAAGGAACCAAATCCGGTAAAAAAGGCGTTGGAATGTCCGGACCGGCGACTTCCGTCCATCACCTGAATCGATTGCATGCCAAAACCCGTTCGGTCAGCCAGCTGATAAAGCCGATCCTTCAAAGGTCCATCCGCAAGCGGTGAAAGTTTGTTGAACAAAGGAAGGATAAGCATGGGAGCCAGAATCATCATGACGAGCTGGAACACCAGTATCACCCCCCAGGCCCACACCCACCATGAGGCGCCTGTTCTGCCAACAATCCAGAGCAGCAAGGTCAGCAAAGGCCAACCGATCGCCACCGCAAGGAACACGATTTTCACCTGATCCACCAACCAGAGTTTCACATTGGATTTGTTGAAACCAAACCGTTCTTCAATGTGAAACTGGGAATAATAATTCCAGGGAAGATCCAACAAGGAATAAAGCATCAGGGCAAAAAGCAAAAAGCCAGACTGCATCCACAACGAGCTCCCCAACACAGCCGACCATTGCTTCTCCATAACGGGGAGCAATCCGCTGAAAAGAAAGATCAGCAACACCAGCATACCGTACCAACCATTCCATTGACCAAACCGATTCTTAACTTCGGTGTAATCCAGGGCGCGCGCGTACTCGGATTCGCTCATGATGGCATCCCAACCTTCGGGTCGTTTGCCGCGATGTTGTTGCAGGTGGGTAAGGTTCAATCGGTCAAGCATCCACTCGGCAAGTCCGCGCAAAGCCACCAGCGCACCGACAAGCCAGGCAAATCCTGTGGGTGTTATCCAATCCATCCGCACATCAAGCCATGCTTCCTTAAGTCGGGCAAGGACAATGCTTTTTCTTCAATTGCCATTTAGTTGGAGACGGAAGGTTCAGGGACACCGATATCCTTTAACATGGCTTTCCAGGAATGAAGAGGTCGCGCCCCGACAAAACGCCGGCGCAAGTTGCCGTTGGGATCGATCAGGACGTTTGTGGGCAGTTCCTGACCGTTGAATCGATTACCGATTTGAAACTGTGGATCCATGCCGACCAGGTATTTCAGAGACTTTTTCCGGACCACACGCTGGATCTTCTTCACTCTCTTTTCATGCGACCCATCCACGTGTGTATGCTGATGTTCCGTATGATCGTGGGATGCCGAACCATACCCGGAATCCACAGACTCCAATCCAACTTCACGTGCCTCCTCCAGATCCACGATCGAAGCATGCTCATGCCCGTGCTCCTCACCGCCATCCAGTGAAATGCCGATCACCTGCAACGAATCGGGATATAGGTCATGCAGCTGGTTCAAATCCGGCATCTCGGTCATACAGTTACTGCACCAGGTGGTCCAAAAATTAATCAGCACCGCCTTGCCCCTAAAATCCGACAACCGTCTCGTGCTGCCGTCCAGTAAAGCCACCTCGAAATCCTTCACCGGCAAGGCAGGTGTCACAAAAGGTTCTATGTCATCTCCCCAGCCGTTTGTTGCAGGATAGGAGTGTTTTTCCAACTGCCACCATTGCTTCCAAGCTGCAATGCCGTTCGAAAGCACAGCCTTTTGTTCCGAGTCCAGACTGGCCGGAAGACCGGCCTGAGAGTGACGCATGATGGCGTGCATCATTCGTATCCCGAAATCCTTGTCAGTCCATTGCCGGAGTTTGGAGGCGGCGTGGGCCACGATCAAAGCATCCGGATCATCCAGAAGCCGCACTAATTCGGGCATCCACTTTGTCTCCTGGGTTGTTTTGATGAACTGCAATGCCCTCAAACGTGTCCCCTGATCAGGATCTCTGAGACCACGCAACACCACCTCCTGCCGTTTTTCCGGGGCCTTTGCATCCAATATCCCCATTGCCAGTTCCCGATTGGCAAAATCGGCATCGGAAACTGCCTCATCAATAAGCCCTTCATAGATGGCAAATTCATCAGGATGATCCGATATTCGTTGGTGAATGTATTTAATGGCCAAGTGCCGATGAGGAATCTTCCCCACATCCCATAGTTTTTGAAGAAGTCTTTGAGACTTTGGCGTTAACGTTATAGTTTCAAATAGCGCTACTTCGGATGGTGCTTCCTGACGCAATAGTAGTTGAAAAGTGACTATGCGAGATAGACCACTTCCTCCCAAAAATGCGAACACCCCCAAGCCCACACATATAGAGATTAAAATGCTTAATCGCCTATTCATTCTCTGACATATCACTCTGGCTATTAGGAGGCAAATGTAGCTTTCGTATTCCCTGCAACCTCTCAATGGCTTCTTGAGAATCCCTGTTACATATTCTATTTCAATGAGTTTAGATGTTTCCTACTAAACATTCATCCATTGGATTCCGATGAAGGGGATGGTCGTTTAGCAGCCCG
>Ga0255766_10004261_pt1 | contig 12184 bp, 15 predicted proteins | sample 071ome_23_FD_179966 | JGI IMG/M metagenome (GOLD analysis project Ga0255766, IMG submission 179966) | Coastal salt marsh microbial communities from the Groves Creek Marsh, Skidaway Island, Georgia - 071403BT metaG (version 2) | ecosystem: Environmental > Aquatic > Marine > Intertidal zone >... | reverse complement strand
AGGTCCGTAACTCTCTAATTTCATGGCTTTCGCTGTACTGCGAGCGTCCCTTATTTTTTCTTTGCAAAATAGTGGTAACGAAGCGTAAGGGACAAACACTGCGACCTATATGTAAATCCTTATTTTTCTTTAATTTATTTTAAAATCGGGACCGATTCTTGGTACTTTCCCTACTGTCACGGCTTCCACCATTCCTTTGAGGCTATCAACGTGGCCCATGATAGCACCTGCTGGTATCTTGTCAAAGATGGCTTCGCCCGCAATCGCATGAATGTAACTTTGTGAATGCTGTCCACCCCAACCCTTGTCAGGACTCAATGTAACCGGGTATCCTTTCTGTCCAATGCGGTCGACCATAACTTGGATATACCTATGGTCAAACTCACCCATTCCGTTGCCTCCAAATTCGTCATTCATTTGATTGTCAATCTGTTCATAAATACAATCGAGCATTGCTTCGAGGCCCAACATTTGGTATACGACCCAGTATTCTGTTGTCCATGTTTTTTCTGGTACAATGAAGTCACCCAGCAATTCGTGTACATCTTTCCAAAGCCCGACCGATGAAGCAATCTTTGGGCCACGAATACGTACCTTCCACAGATTTTCTTTTTCGTCAAATTCCGAGACTGCGAACTTTGCCCCATCAATTCCGCTAATTTTGATTGTCAATAGCAAGTCTCTTGCAATCAGGAGTGATTGTGGAGTTGCATGTGGCACTTTAACAACCAATGTGTCCCCGTTTTTGAGAGACTTTTCAATTGTATACTCCTTTCCGAAATTCCTTCGTATTTGCCTTTCTGCGAAACCTCGGTCAATACCTGCTCTGTCCATGTATTCTCCATCAACTGTTACTCTGAGCGAGTCTTCAACATACTCCACTGAAGTGATGATGTTTTCAACAAACTCTTCCCCACAGAACCTTGCAATTGCTTCTGCATCTTTCTTGCCGAACTCGGGCTTTAGGAAAATCACCGTCTCTGCGGCCGGGTTCGGACCAGCACTGATTTGAGATACGCGCTTGATACCATCGACGGAACCTCCACTACTGAATTTACCGCCACCGTGGAATGAGCGAAGACCTGCCTGTGCAACAGGTTCCCCAATGTCTGCGGCGGCATTCGCGCCAATTGCTTCTCCCGGAATACACTTCGATTCTTCAAACCATATGAGATAACGACTGGCAAGTTTTTCTGCTTCTTGCTTGTAAATCTCCCTGCCTTCGAGGAATTGAATCAGCATGTCGGCTGAGAATCCCGTGTGTGCGACAATAGCGAATATGGTATCTAAATTCATTGAACGTTCGCATTCTCCACAGGGTTGGGCAAGGTTATTTCCGTGCTTGCAATCAAAGTCGAACAACAAAGGTTGCAGTGCGATGTACTGTCCTTTTGGTGAAAGTTGTTTGTGACCATCGCCTCGGATATGGTGTGGTCGTAAGCCGTCCCCGCCGAGATTGAAACTTACAATGGTACCGCTACGCACATCGATAGCATTTTGATTTTCATCGACAACGACGTCTTCAAGTGCGCGCTTCAATTGATATTCAAGATGCCCTGCTTTTGCAATTGCACCTTGTGAAGATTCTGCAAGGCTACGCCTACCTGCGGCAGAAGCCAACCAGTACTCATCTGGTTCCATACCGGTCCCGTAGCAATTCTCGATGAAGCCTTTGTTCCTCGGGTGTTGTGGTTCGTATCCCGGGATTGGGTAATGAGGGAGAGTTCGGTCTCTGTTGATTCCCCAAATTGGCCTTCGTCCACCATATGCAACTTGTCCATACGCGGCCGACATTTGTTGAATGTTCAAAGGCTTTCCACGGGCTTTGCTTCTGACAGCGATTTGAATTGGATTTTCTGGTCCTACTCTGTCAGATACCATGTTTGTTACGTATCCTTCAAACTCACCTGCAATGCTCTTGATTTTATCTTCGACCCACTCGAGTGGGTTTGTCCGTATATCCGACAAGTCTGCTAACGTCAAGTCTGGCAATTTTTCCAGTGTGCGACTGTCATACGCTTTTTGGTACTCAAGCATCTTTGAACTTGCCAAATCGTATTCTTTCTTGATTTCTCCTCGGACATCGAAATCAAGTAGCGAACAATCGCCGGTGTCGATTGAATATCCTACATGCTTATGTGCGGCAAATGCAATCCGGGTAAATTGCATAATGAATCTCTTCATCTCTTCGAATCCTTGCTCGTAGCCGTATTTGTAAAAAAATGCTGGTGCTATCGACGCGCCGCCTTCACCGAATGAAGTTTTGTCGAGAGTACCATAGATGATTTGTCCATCAAGAATCAGAACCTCTTCTTTTTCTTCTTTCCCTTTGAACTTGCCATTGTACAATTGGCTGTCGCTGGTCTTTCGTTTGATAATTCCATCATTATCTCGTTGTGGGTTATTTCCTTTGAATACCGCATTGATACCATCTGGAATAAGTGATGACAATAATGCCCTTCCTGTCCAGTACATTTTTCCATCGGTGTGTTTGTAGTCTGGGTCGGGAAGTTTTTCTGGATATATCAGTTCTCCTTCTTCATTACGATACCATGTTGCAGAAATCAACTCCATTGTTCTCCACTTCGTAAAGAATGGGATTCCTTCATCTGAAGTATAACCCATTCCATTATACATTTTGCCAGCCTTTGTGATAATTGGCATAGTCAGCAAAGCGAGGCCACTTGTCTGGTCTTGGTCGGTTGCAATAGTGAGTTTTCCATAACGGCCATGGATGACATTCTTTTTGATGTCCATGATGTTTTTTGCTTGCTCGATTGCTTCGGGTGATTGCACGAAATGAAGTTTCCCGGCATCGCCGTCATAATCTGCGTTGAATGGAATACAAATCGTGGGATTAAATGCCAATGACTTGGACTTGAGAGGTACGACTTTCATAGCCATGATACTTTGCCTGTGCAATGACGGTGCGCGGTTGAACAATCCCCAGTCACCATAAGTAAGATGCCTTCCAACAATATCTCCAATCTCAAACGGCATCTCTTCTCTTCGAGTTCTATTCCAGTCCAAGAGGAACCTTTCCAGAATGTCTTTGTATTCTTCAATTGTCAGTGATGACAAGTCTATGTTGTTTTGGGTTTTGTACTCTTCAAAGTCCAACGCGGCTATTGTGTTCTTTAGGCTCTTGTCAGTCAAATCAATTACCGTGCGGTCTCTGGCTTCATCTTTTGATAGCCCTCCTCGAATCACATAATTTGCTCCCGGATAATGAGAAAACTTTGTTGTATTGACAATTGAGAAATCCATATTTGGTCCCCCATTGATAACCGCTTTACGTAGCCGTTCGTAGTTTTCTTCAGTCACTTCTTCTTCTATGGACACTGTCATGCAAACAGAAAGTGGAACTCCGATTTCATCGAAATCTAAGTCTGGGTTCGGCGTGAGTACGGAATACGAAACTGTGTTAACTGGCTTTGTTTGAATTACACGGCGCATTCGACTTTTGCCTCTACCTACACCTGAAAGCCTGTCCATAACGCCCTTGAAGTTGACCTGCTTAATTCGTCCTCGATTATCTCGAATTGACTTTGAGCCACCCGAGCCGACTTGGCCTGCTTGATTTGTAAGTACTTGTGTACATGCTTTATAGAGGCTCTTTATTCGACTTTGAATCAATCCTACGTCGTAATTTCGTTGCCTCGCTTTGACCAATCTGTTATTCACGAAAACTACGTTCTGATACAATTTTGACAAGTCATTCAATTCAAGCGAGCCGTCCATTGCAAACGAGTTGGGTCTAATCGGGATGGGTGCAACGGGTAGTACGGTCCAATACATGTCTGTCGGTTTTGAACCAGACCCGAAGCCCAGAAATTTGTGGTGTGGGGTCGGGATGTTCTCAAGTAGTGCATATGCTGTTGACATATCGATGATGCGTGGTCCATCGTAAATCGCTTTTGATGGAACGACTTGCCATTGCTGAAATGCATTCGTCCATACGAGTTGCGGCGAATACTCTTGACATCGAGGACATGGGAAATATTTGTTTTTCTGGTCTTCTTTGCTATGATTCTCTTTGACTACTTCCCGCATTGCATTCAATACCTTTGTGTGGCCAAATTGATTTGTTTCATTTTCAAAGTAATAATCAACGACGGGTTCAATTGATTCGAGTTGCTCATCAGTTGCACGGATATGGTAACAGTGATGGCAAACATGATTCATTGCAGTCGCGAGGGGAAGATTCAATGGACTTGTATACGAACTCCCACCTCGGAGGTATAGGAAATTTGGAACGGGTGATGCAAGTTCGATATGCCCGAAGTGTCCCGGGCAATTCTGCAATGGTATGTTTGTATTTTTTGTCAATGAGCAAGTATAGCATTCTTCCACAGACTCAAAGGTTCCCATACGTGGGTCCATTACACTGTGTTCAATAGGTAACTGTGTTCTTCCTTCCGTATATGTTCCTTCTTCGAATACTTCGACCGCCGACATTTGCCGGATTTCTTCGGGCGAAAGAAGGCTAACTTGCAATGCTTTGATTTGTGGCTGGTACAATTCAATAACATTCGACATACCAAATCGAGTTGCTTTCAGGCTGTACTTGAATCCAGCAGGGAGGATTGCTCCTCTTAATCCAGCCTTCGCTTCATCCGCTTCTCCGACTATCGGCGTTTGGTCTTCGATGTATGGTGGGTCGTATGAGTTTTCATCTCGTTCTGGTACTTCTCGCCCTTCTTCGATTCTTTTCTCAACGAATTCCTCCCATGTAGGTGTCAATTTGAATCCAAGTAATACGATACGTGTCTGGTCTTTTTTCAAAGCCGCCGCATTTGGGTGTCTATGCAACCATTTCTTCGCAGAAGAAAGTGTTGTCGGTACCCACCGCGTAGTTGCAAAATTGAAGTCAATGAAAATGTCCCCATTCTCATCTTTGATAATCTGGTCAAATGGGACTGGCCAGAAAAACTTCGTAACACGAAAGTCTGGTTCCTCTTCCGGTTCATCCACCATATTCCAACATCCTGATGGACATGTCAATGCGGCGGGTCACCATAAACGGTTCCTTTTTCTTTGACTTCTTCAAAACCACTGTAATCAGCCTTCCGAGACTTGTTATCTCACCCGCCGGGATATTGATAACGCCTTTGCTTATGTTTGCGAGTTTGCCTTCCATCAACAGCCTCTCGCCCACATAAACTGGCCTTTTGTCTCGTAAGTCTCCATCGGTTACGAATGAATATTCGATTTCCAGTGGTATTGTCGAAAAGATTTCTGGGGCTGATATCATCTTCAGAATGAAGTTTTCACAATTGAGTATCTCTGCAATTTGATTCAATGATGCGTTCATTGAAAACTCCAGCCGATGTTCATGTTCATGTTCATGGACTACAACATCGAACAACTTTCCAACCAATTCGGGGTGATTTGTTTTCACATCTCCATGCATCGCCAACGTTGCGAATGTATTGCCTTCTTTCGCCAAAGAGACCATCGTGGATGACTTTGTACCCCATGGACATTTGCCGACAATCACTCCCTTTTCGGGATGAATGAACGGATGTGGGTGCATGTGCAAAAAGTTGACTTCACCAATGCCGACAAATGGCAAAGACCCTCCAACTTTGACTCGGCCAACATAGGTCGGGAACCCGCCCATGATACTCGCATGTCATACTGGGAATTAAATCAACCTGCCATTGCCTTGACAGCCAAGAAGTCTGCAAGTTCATTCATTTTGTTTCCTGAATGGGCTTTTACTTTGATATACGAAGGTTCTGCCCTAAGTTTTACATGCAATTTTTCAATGCGTGATTTCAACTGTACCAACTTCGGGGCCTGAATGTTGTATTCTCCGTTCATTCCTTTCACCAACAACAGTGAATCGCTTTTGATGATTACCTCAATGGGAAGTCCCGGGTCCATTCGCTCGCTGATTTCTTCAAGTGCCCTCACAACTGCAAAGAATTCTGCATAGTTGATTGTCTGCACTCCGATGTATTCTCCGAGTAAAAAATCCACACCATCGTAGTCTCGATTTACAACGACTACTCCGATTCCTGCGTCCCCGAATTCTCCTTTTGACCCATCTGTCCATACTTCATATCTTACCATTCAATTCACCCGTATGCTGGAATTACCACTCGATAATATACCGTGTCTTCGCCACCTACTCGGCTCTTTCGCAGTATTTTCACTACGGAACCGATTTCAATTTCTTCAATTCCTTGCCGTTCTGCGGCGGCAACGAGGGCCGGGTCTGTTACCAACAGACCTGACAATGCCCCCATCAGAGGGCCAAGTTCTCGTTTTGCTTCAGCAGAAGACAAGATGATGTGCATTGGTACACGTTCATGATTGAGCGGGTCCATGGTACTCGGAGGTGTTTATGGGTTATAATTTCACCAGTCCTCGTCGTCCTCGTCGTCATCGTCGTCATCGGTTGAAAATGACTTCAACATTGCGTCGATATCGCTTTCCTCGTCCTCTTCATCTTGGTCGAGTGAATTGGAATCTTCATCCGAGTCTTCATCTTCGCTATCCTCGTCTTCGTCCTCGTCGTCCCACCAATCGTCGTCGTCATCATCGTCGTCGTCATTGGAGTCCTCGTCTTCATCGTCTTCATCAAGTTCATCCCAGTCAAGACCTTCAAAGTCTTCATCCCAGTCCTCATCATATTCAGGCTCGGCCTTTTTCTTTGCTCGCTTTGGGGTTTTCTTTGCTGGCGCAGAAACGTTTTCGGTTTCACCACCTTGAAGTCCAAGATGCTTTGCAGTGATGTCTGAATTTTTCTTCATTGCGAGACTTGGTTCCAACCATCCTTTCAATTTGCGCTTTGCGCTTCCTTCATTCATGGCTTTGACTTGAACTTGAAGACTATATGTGAACTTCTTCATGGACTTCGCTGGTTTCAAGTGGATTATGAAGATATTGTGTTGAAACCTATAAGTTCATAACCGACCTACTTATAGGTTATAGCGTGGAGGATGAGCCGCATTGGGAGCGGGTTGCGTATACGACTATCCAAATACGCAGATTCGACAAAGAACGGCTACTTCATCACGCATTTCCACGGGAGCCCAACTGGAAAACGTTCAGTCGAATACTGGATATTCTCGACCAGATTGAAAAAGCGGGTGGCTGGCTGGAAATTAAAAAGAAACTGAAGGAGAGTAATTACTATGGCAAAGTACACCAGAATCGTAAAGAATATTGAGGCTTCTTTTCGAAGAATCATGGACCGCGATGGCGTTACAGAGGTTAATACCAGACAAATCCAAGATGAGTACAATATGGGGAGTAACTATGGAATTACCACTCAAAGACTCACAAATCTCCTTCAACGACGCCCACAGTTCCGCCAAATCCGTACTGAAAGTATCAAAGGCACAAACAGGCAGACAACTTACTGGAAACTGGCCGATATTGAGCAGGTTTGAAGGGTATCGATACCCCCAATTACGCTATCATAATGGAAGGAGGGGTTAACTCTCCTTTCCCAGAGGTGGACAAATGAGTAAAATCAAATTGGACATACCTGATGGGAAAACTGTCGTTGAGACAAAGGCAAAAGAGTGCCACTTTGTGTGTGCTTTGGAGTCTCTCACCGAGGAACAACAACGAGCGTTTGGCTTTATTCCTGATTGGGTTGGTGCATGAAATATGGCATACGACCCATCGGACAATAAACTGCCAGTATTCGGATTGTCAGACTGGAAACTCTTCGCACACGCGAAGAACATCATGACGGAACGAAAGCGCAAGGAACAACGCATTGAGGGAGAACCCACTATGTGCTGTATTGAAGACTGTGGAATTTTCATACAGTTGGAATACGTACGAAAAGTGGACCCTCGTACTCACGAAGTAATCGTTGAGTACTGGTACGACCCTGCTGAAATCAAAGGGGAAGTACGATGTGGATTCTGTAAGCGCGCAAAGCGATACGTTGGATATTCTCGATTCGACTGAATCTGTCAAGGTTATCAAAAACCTCAGACAACCATGCTTGTGGGGCTACCAACCCCCCTTGCATGGCCTGTCTCAGATGGAAGGTATCAGTACCCCTGATACCGCTATCATAATGGAGGGGAGGAATCCCCTCTTAGTCAATATAGACTGATTGCTGTAATGCTTGTGTCCATACCTGCGTGGTATATTATTAGCGGCACTTGCAGAACAACAATCACCTTTACCGCGCCATTCCTAATCGGCCCGGTAATATTGAGAAGTAACAAGTGTGAGCGTAAATATCTCGAAAGAGGGGCCTCCATACGGTGGAAACACAGTAGGGGAAGCGCGTACAGTAATGACACTTGAAAAACAGAAACCGGGATACAATGAGATGTGTCGCGTTCAGGCTCCGCAAGGAGAAAGCCACCTTACAGGTCATGCTGATGGTGGTACTGGACGAGGAATTCCGGGTGCTTGTTGCTTTGTTGAAAATATTACCTGATTATACATTAAATCGAGGCGCGGCGAGAGTATAAAAATTGACATAGACCCGGGATTGGCGTTCCCAGTCTACTTTGGTTGTTTACCAAGGTAGGCAAAATGCGCAACTCACTACTCGAACCATAGTAGTGAAATGGGGTGGCGACCCTTATTTAACCGCCATAGATACACATGACTATCGAAAAAGTACAAAAAGTAATGAATTTTTTGCGAGATAATATGCGTGCAATAGCAATCGATGTTGTTGTTGAAACGCATGAATTGGTGTCGAATGATAACGGTGATGAACTTATTTCATTCGGTGATATCGATGTTATTATCAAGGAACTTGCTGTGAAGATGGTTCGAGACGTTCTTTGGACCGGCTTTGCTATTCACGTACATGATGGAAACAAGGAGGAATCCCAAACGTTCATCAAGTACGTGGCGACCAAGGAATTTTTCAAAGATTCAATGATTGGTATTCTCGTGAACGAATACATCGAACGCGACATGGGATTTGCGATGGCACTTTCACAAGTGTTCTCAAACGCCATGACCAAGATGACCGAATCAATCTTCGAAGAGTACCTTCGGCAAAACTGAAACTTGCTTTTGGAGTGATGTATCAGGCAACCTGTACTGTGGGCTACCAACCTGCTTTACGGAGTTGTTCATAGATGAACAAGGAAGAACCAGATGCTGACATTGAAGCCGTTGTTAACGAATCAATGAAAGAGTATCTGTTGAAGTTGTGAATCAGGCAAAGCACACTGTGAGACTACCAATCTCCCTGTGCGACTGTCGCAGTCCTCGAAAGAGGGCAGGAGATGGAAAAATATGAACGAAAGCAACGAAGTTGTATGGAATACAACGATGCCAGACGGTTCTCCGGTCATTAAGTTGACCGAGGGAATGACCGACGGTATTCGCGACCTCGTCAACCTTGGCGAGAGTGTGCGAGAAGCAGAAGCAAATACCCGTGACCACGGATGGGAACTGTACCGACAACACGAATTGGGACAGCAAATCCACTGGGACGGATGTGAACATGACGTGATGTTGGTCTGTGATGGCTCCAAAACGGGCATCACAACCGGCCGCACGTTGGTGTGGGAATTTTGCCGTCACTGCGGCGAAATGAACGGTAAGGAACACATTCCTTACTACTGGACGAAAATCGTTGAGGTGAAGGTGCGAACCATCATCCACGACAACGGAACCAGTGAAACGTTCGAAACAAGACCTAAGATGGTGCGTAAAGTACCTTCTTCGTACTCACTTGAAACTGGGTACGGAAAGCGTCACGTTCACACGCTGAAAGAAGCACGAAACATCATCGTGCCAATTCTTGAAGCACGTCTGCGAGAAGCCGAAAAGCACGCCGTCGTCTACGACGAAGAATGCAGCGACGAAGTCGACTGCAATTGTAAAGCGTGTGCTTGGTAATCGTTAACCACGAAACTTCATCCACTCAGACAACCACGTCTGCGGGGCTACCAACCCCCTTTTGTGGCCTGTCGTAGAGGTATGAAATATGACCGACAAAAAGGAAGAAAAACAGGAAGAAGACCGAAGCAACTGGTCAGACCAGCAATGGAATGACTACTTAAAAGCAAGAAACAAGGAACCTTTGGAAATCAAAAAACCAGCGCAGATGAAAGGATGCGATAGCAACGGCTATTGGCCTTGCACGCCAACATTCCTTTGCTGTGGAGCAAAGCATATCCGAGAGAACCTCGGTGGCTTTTCCCTCCACTGCCCTGACTGCGACCAAGAAATTATTTCTCTGGACTTTTACAAGGACAAAGAAACGTCTATTTATTACAGAGCCGGATGCTACCGGCGGGAAGGGATTTACCACCCCCAAACTGTCGGCTACGATGGCGAAATGAAGTGCTGTCGCTGTATGCTCGACGAATCCCGTACTGGCATGGGGTACAAGACCGACCTTAACGCCCACCGAGAGTGGGGTAGGAGGTTCCATACGTCAGAATACTGGGGACCAAACCAGAGATGGACGGTTTGGCCGCTCGGACAACTGGATGTCAATTGGTACGGACGTTGGGGAGAAAAGAAGGTATCAATCGCCTTCGGTCATCACCCCGGCATCAAGCCAACGAGACTGACTTGGTATATCGAAGCAAACTTCGATTGCGCTGAACTTTTACACAGCCCGGATGGGCCTGCGTAAGCGAGTTGCCGGATTCTGATTCCTGAAGAAATCTTTCAGACAACCACGTCTGTGGGGGCTACCAACCCCCCTTCGTGGAACTGTCGCAGAGGAAACATTATGGTGAAAAAACCAAAAACGGAATACGATAAATTTGGACGATGCGGTTTCAGAGATGGAACCGGGTGCATCCGACCAGCAAATGGAACAGGTGGTTTGGGGTGGTGTATGTCTTGCGAAGACGACACCCAACGAGCCATTCTTCCGAGTGGGTTGCAAAACTACTCTCGGAAGCGACTGGACCAATTTGTGCGTGACAACCCCGATGCTTGGAAAAGTATCAAAGTTGAAACCACGCAAGATGCGCATTACGAATGAGTTGTGTTCAATAACCTCAGGCAAAACTGCACTACGGGCCACCAACCTGTTTTGCGGCGATGTCATAGGCACTGCGAACGGGGAAGCGATACAATAAAAGCGTCTGATAAACGTTGAATAAAAATCGTGGGTCCAAGTAGTGAAGGCAGTAGTAGGATGATAAAGACCATGTACAAGAGAAGTAAGTACGGTTCAATGAAGCACCGTCAAGGGTTCGATTCCCCCAACGGTTGTAGATAGTCTGGGCAAGTAAGAATGGATGGAATGCAAATCAACGCATACCCACCTGACCAAAAACCCAGATGATATTCTATTAATATAATATCGGCAGGATTGCGTAAATTGATGACGAGTTGTAGAGAACCTGAACGCTTACGAGATATACCACTGATAGTCTTGAAAGTAATACGTAAGTCTGTAAAATAGGTTATACCAGTGCCATAGAGGAAAATGATGAAACAAAACAAGTTTTTTATGATTCAAATTATTTGCTGGTATGATACGTTCTGGGATAACGTTTCATACCGGAGAGAGATGACTTTTGGGCCATTTTCAACGAAGGAAGAAATGAACGCTGAAATGCACCGAGTTCGTGACCACTTTTCTAAGAGGTTCGGCTGGGTGTTCAAGAACCACAAGCAAATGACGCCATTCAAGGCGTGGGAAGGCTATTGGACGAACCACAATGATGTCATTGGTTGGAAGAAAATCAGAAGCAACAACAGAAGATTCTGGGACAACCCCTACAAAGGGAATAGTTTGGACCCAGATGGACATGTGATTGGCTTTTGGAGAACAGTTCCAATCTTGAAGCAAGGTGACAGCGAAGTTCAACCTTACACGCTTGAAGACCGCAAATCGTCGGCACTTACACAGGACCGATTTTTTGCGCCCGATTGCCACTTGTGAGAATCTGAAGAACGAAATTCAATACCCTCAGACAAACCTGCATTACAGGCCACCAACCTGTTTTGCGGCGATGTCGCAGTTTTGAGGAAAACCCCCGAAAGCAAAGGGCCGCAAGGAGAGCGGCCTCCAGACGAGTAGGGCCAATGAGAAACACCGAGTAAAGGAAAACGGCTCGGTCGACTCCGACGAAAAGAAGATTCTGTTTTATCGAACGGAAATTTCTGCTCCGATTAGTCTACACAAACCGAAACCAAACATCTTACACAAGTCATTGCGAAAGCCTATGTAGGCACGCGAGCCTTGACACTTGTGTAGCGGCCGAAAGCC
>Ga0255766_10004259_pt1 | contig 12187 bp, 10 predicted proteins | sample 071ome_23_FD_179966 | JGI IMG/M metagenome (GOLD analysis project Ga0255766, IMG submission 179966) | Coastal salt marsh microbial communities from the Groves Creek Marsh, Skidaway Island, Georgia - 071403BT metaG (version 2) | ecosystem: Environmental > Aquatic > Marine > Intertidal zone >... | reverse complement strand
AATGACCTGGGCGTGGTCAATTCACAGTTCTGGTATCGCGACGTTACCGACCACATTGACCGGATCGATGTCTCAAGCAGTGAAGGCACTCTGGCTTCTGCCCGCGGCAACATCGGTGATGGAAAACGCTACGGGTTGAATCTGGATCTCAGCACCAAACTCGACAATCTCGGTCTTCAGAACGCACTGCTCACAACCGCAGTGCGCCTGCGCGATTCTGAATATATTGATCCGTTTCTGGGGATCAAGCGACGTCAACGCGGCAATGGCCGATGGCAGGCCAATGTCGGTTTCCGTCACGATGTCTCAGCTCATGGACTGACCTATGGCCTCAATTATTCCAACAACTCCAACGGCAGCACCGGCCGTCTCGCCATCGACATCGATGACATCGAAGAGTTCATCGAGGCGCCCCGCCTCTCTGCATACGTGGAAAAGCGCGCTTTCGGAAATCTGATGTTTCGTCTCGAATCCAGCAACATGACCGATGCCCAGTGGTGCCGCAAACGCACCCGGTTCGTCGGCCCGACGGCCAATGGCATCATGGAAGAGTTCGAAGACTACTGTAATGGTGGCGGCATGGAGCTGGCACTCAGAGTCCGCACGACCTTCTGACCCCCTGCCTGCGCGCCCGGCACATGCCGATATCCGACAGTCATTCAGTTCATTCTTGCGCCTTTCGAAAACCGATTGCGGCACCTGCCAGCCCCAATAGCGGCGCCGTAATCGCCACCAGCAGGGTCCCCACGATATCAGGCAGCTGCTCCGCGTCTGCCATGATCATCGGGAGCACAAAGATCGCAGCTGCCGCCATCATTAGCGACAAACAGGCGCCCAGGGTCATGCCAATCAGGACGAATATCAGTGTTCTCATAGCGCTTAACTGTCCATCATCTTGCGATGCTGTCGAAACTCAGCCCCCCTGAGCGGGCGGCTTATTTATAAATTCTTTTCCATGGTGATGACCAGGTTGTCAGCACCGTTTTCTCCCCGGAAGGTCTCCCGTCTCACCTCTGCATAACCATGGGCCAGATAGAGCGGCTCACCGGCAAGCGTTGAACCCAACGCAATCCGCGTAAAACCGGCTGCTCTGGCCGCTTCCTCTCCCAACTGGATAAGTAGACTCCCAATACCCCGACGCACCCATTGCGGATGCGTATACATTGCCCTGATCCGGGCCGCCTCCCGGGAAGGGTCACTGAGAGAGTCATCCCTGCCCCTGGTGTGATTGCCGCCGTACAAGGTCCGCCGCTTTCCCCAGCCCCCGCAGCCGACCAGCGTCCGCTCGTGTGTGTCCTCTTCGATAACAAAGTAGGTGCTGTCATCAATCAGCGTCTGATCGACACCCATGGTCTCCTTTGCGGCCTCAATCTCCTCGCGAGACAGCAGCGTTTTCATGTTCTCTTCGATGGAGAGCTTCATCAGGTCGATAATTGCGGGAATATCCTGCTGTGTCGCCAGCCTGTGACGAAATGTCATGGTGTCAGCCTCCGGCATTTCACGGCCTGAGAACGTGCCGTTCCAACATGCGTCGCCGGACAACCGCGCCATAAACATTACCTGCACTGTCGACACCAACCCCTTCGGCTCCGGAATGGTCATCTCTGAGTGGTTCCAGGTCTTCGATGAAGCTGTGGACAGTGCCATCAATGGCAGAACCGATTCGAATCCCTTTCATGATGCCGGTCAGCTCTCCGGCGCCGGTTTCCGGGCCCGATTCGGAATCTGCTACATAAAGCCTGTCGTCCTGAGTGATGAACAAGCCGCTGGGACGACCGAATTGGGTCCAGACATCAAGTAGCTCCCCGCTCTGGGAGAAGATTTGAATTCGGTTATTTTCACGGTCGCCCACAAACAGCCTGCCCCTCGAATCAAGCGCCAGCGAATGGGGCTCACTGAGTTGCCCGGGAGCCGAGCCGGCTGAGCCGATGGTTTTGATAAAGTGCCCCTGACGGTCGAAATGTACAATCCGGTTGTTACGGCCACCACGATGACTTTCCGCAACGAAAATATCACCGTCGCCCGGATCAACCACAACGTCATTCGGCCAGTGCAGAGGTTCCGATTCACTACCGGTGTGAGTCAGCGTCATCAAAATTTCACCGTCGGGACTGAATTTGATGACCCGATTTCCCAGCACCTCACTGGAACGTGCATCAGTCACCCAGAGGTTTCCTTCGTGATCAACCGTTGCTCCATGGGGAAACAGGAAAAGCCCCTGACCAAAGCTCGCCAGCAATCTGCCGGAAGTGTCAAATTTGAGAATCGGATCTTCTGAACGTCCTTCACAGGAATTTTCAAAGCATCGATGCACCACATAAATTGTTTGACCGTCAGGAGCGGGCTCAACTGCTGTCACCGCCGCCCAGGACCCTGTATTGTCGGGCAACTCGCCCCAGTCCCGGTAAGTCTCGAACGGACGCGGCAAATCGTTGCGCACACCATGAGCGACAGGTTCTGATTGAGCCTGAAGCACAACAGGGCTGCTGATCGCGATCAGCCAGAGCACAAGGCACCGAACACAGTGTGACACTGAGCGCGCAAAATCATAAAAAAAACGCTTCAAAGCTGCTGCCTCCCACTCCTATCCAGGTCGCCTCAGGTTCATCAATCAAAAAAGGGGGCTGCCTGCCCCCTTTTTCAACTGAACAGACAAACCGAACTACTGCAGCGTCAGGTTTGCCTGGTTGATGATATAGGTCCGGATAGCTTCCGCGTCTCCGTCACCCAAATTATCGGCAAATGACACCATGCCGGCATCAGCCAGTTCGCCATCTAAAACGACCGCCGCCCAGGATGCTTCGGTGGCCATCCGTCTGCTGAGCCGCAGATCCGGATAGGTATCGGGACGCGTCGAAATGCCCATCGGCCCGTGACAAACCGCACAGTTTCTGTTGTAGCCCGTCTCGCCCTGAGCGATCAATTCATTGGTGGCCTCGATCTGCGGTATTTCAAATTCCGACTCTGCAGACGTGGTGACCGGATTAGACGGCAACTGGGCCTCACCACCGATTCGGTAAATCAGCAGTCTGGAATTATTCCGTGACGCAACGGTCGTCGGTTCCGCAGCACCGGGCCCTTCTTTCGGCAGCGCCGGAGAGCCAACCAGCAAAGCCAGATGTTGCTGCCCGTCGACGGTGAAGGTTGCGGGAGCAGCCATGACGCCGGCCTGAACGTAATCGGTCCATAAGGCTTCGCCCGTTTCGTCGTTATACGCAACAAATTCACCGGAGCGGGTACCCTGAAAAACCAGGCCGCCGGCTGTTGCCAGAACCCCGGCATTCCCTTCACCGATGGGATGCTGAACGCGCCACACCTCTTCCTGAGTCACAGGGTTCCACGCCTTCAGCAGCGAGGCGTTGGTCGGGATTTCCGGCTGGCTCATGATCAGTTGAAAACCTCGCCCAAAATCCACACCGGTATTCCAGCCGTCGGGGTCTGTTACAAATTCATTGTCGGCAACGTAGCCCATGAAATTTTCTGTGACCGGTATATAAACCAGTCCGGTATCCTGACTGAAGGCCATGGGATACCAGTTGTGACCGCCCAGCGGCCCCGGCAAAACGATGGCCGGGTTGTTGGACTTCTCGTAGCGCGCATCGGCAACCTCGACGGGCCGCCCGGTTTGCAGATCGATGTGCGTTGCCCAGTTGACGGGCGTGTAGTTTTCGGCGGAGATCAGCTCGCCGTTCTCAGCATCCAGAACATAAAAGAACCCGTTCTTGGGGGCCTGCATTACCACCCGGCGCATGTCGCCGTCTATCTCGAGGTCAGCCAGCATGATGTGCTGTGTAGCGGTGTAGTCCCAGGTTTCTCCGGGCACTGTCTGGTAGTGCCATCGGTAGGTCCCGTCATCGGGATTGAGCGCCACAATCGAAGACAGGAACAGATTGTCACCACCGGCCGGGCTTCTCAGCGCCTGGTTCCATGGAGACCCGTTACCGACACCGATATAGAGCAGATCGAGGTCAGAATCATACGCCATCGCGTCCCACACGGTACCGCCGCCACCCAGATTCCACCAGGCCCCGGTCCAGGTATCTGCGGCCGCCGTCATCACGTCACTTTCGTAGCCGTCTGCGGGATTTCCCGGAACCGTATAAAAGCGCCAGGCCTGTTCGCCGCTTTCTGCATCATAAGCGGTCACATAACCCCGCACGCCATATTCCGCACCGCCGTTACCAATAAGCACCTTGCCTTTGACCACCCTTGGCGCACCGGTGATGGTGTAAGGCAATGACTCGTCAACCGTCATGACTTCCCAGTCCACTTCACCGGAAGCAGAGTCCAGAGCCACCAGCCGGCCGTCAATTGTGCCGACGAATATGCGCCCGCCCCAGGCTGCAACGCCGCGGTTAACCACATCACAACAGGCATCGAGGCCCTTCTCTCTCGCCACCTGCGGGTCATAAGTCCATAGGCGCTCGCCGGTGCGCACGTCAAAGGCATGCACCAGGCTCCAGGCAGTAGAAATGTACAGCGCGCCATCAACAACAACCGGAGTGGCTTCCTGGCCACGGCTGGTTGTCATGTCCGCATACCAACTCAGTCCCAGCTGGTCCACAGAGTCGCGGTTAATCTGGTCCAGTGGACTGTAGCGCTGCTCGTCGTAAGTGCGCCCGTAACTCAACCAGGATTCATTTTCAGTGTCCGCGCCGGTTAATCGCTCCGCATCGATCGCGGCGCCGTAATCTGCTGTTTGGGCCGAAGCCGGCAAGGCAAGCGCCAGAGTCAAACCTGCTAGACCAAGTGCTCGAAAAATCATGGATTCTCTTCCTGTCAGTACATCATTAGTTAAGTCGCTCACCGCGATTCTGCACGGCGAGCGCTCGCTCGGTTGGCTTTCGCGAGTGTGGCACAGCCCTGTCAAAGTGTCTAATCCCGACGACTCTGCCGTTCGCTTCGAAGGGGTTTTAAGCGTATGAAAAATATGAAGTTTAGCCAGCTAAGGCTTGAGCGCCCGCAGCGACATCATGAGAAAACCGGTAAACGCGGCATTGTTAGGCGACAAGGAAGGGCTGACATGCGATTTCATGTCAAGAATCTGTCTGCGATAGGCCTCGTAGAATTCCCAGCTTGGCTGCGGCCGGTAGTTCAGATCAGGCAGCTCAAAATATTCGATCACCCCTTTGGCAGTGGTGGGCTTTACAAAAACCTCATGCTGAGGATGGAAATAAACCGGCAGAATCGTAAGCAGTGACCACTTCGCCAGCTTCCGGCTCTGCAAGATCGACAGCACCAATTCAAAACCCATCTGCTGTTTGCCATGCAGCAGATTACTGAACCCCGCCGCCAGAGCTTCGCGCTCGGCCGAATTGAGAGACCTGACCAGATCACGGAATTTTGGTTTCTCGAACAGGGAGATCATTGACGAGCGACCAATGTAGCGCACCATGTCGTCCACAATCGCCTCGGAGTGTTTGAATCTGGCTTTGGCAAAGCTGTCCTGAACTTGAGCCACCAGGCGAGGCATGTTGTGCTTCTTTCCGATCACCCGTATTTCAGGGTCTTCAAACCCCTGAGGGTAACTGGCAAGAAAGGCCGCCTCTGCCTGTTTTAACTTCTTGAGGTTCATAGATTCCCTCGGCCGCTGCGCGATGCCCAAAAAAAAGCACAAAAAAGGGGCTCTGACGAGCCCCTTTCACAATTTGAACGCCACCCGGGCCGTTCAACTCTCAGACTCGTGCTAGTCTGCAGGTTCCAGCCTGACAATGGGGGTCGGGCCGGCCTGCCGATCTGAAATCGCCAGATAGATATAGCCGTCAGGACCCTGTCTCACGTCGCGAATACGACCCATGTCGTAGGCCAGGGTCTCTTCCAGAACAACGCTGCGATACTCGTCGTCAAGATGCACTCTTGCCAGCTGCTCGCCGGCCAGCGCTCCGGAGAAGATGTCTCCGACCCACATGGGAAACTTGTCTCCGCTGTAGATCATCAGGCCAGATGTCGCAATGGAAGGCACCCAGAAATTGGTCGGGTTAGTCATGCCCTCTTCGCTGATGCCGACATGAATTGGCCGACCGAAGGCCCCATAGTTAGCGCCACGACCGACCACAGGCCAGCCGTAGTTGTTGCCGGGTTCGATCAGGTTAATTTCGTCACCGCCCTGAGGCCCATGCTCGGATTCCCAGAGATCTCCGGTGATCGGATGAATGGCCAGCCCCTGTGGGCTGCGGTGGCCATAGCTCCAGATTTCGGGCAGGATGCCCGTTTCACCGACAAACGGATTGTCATCGGGGACAGTGCCGTCATCGTTCAGGCGCACAACAACACCCTGATGGTTACTCCGATCCTGAGCAGGATGCGCCATCAAGGCGTCACGATCTCCCACCGGTGGCGCCATGCGATCACCCAGGGTCAGGAACATGTGGCCCTCGCCATCAAAGACCAGCTTACCGCCGTAATGACCGAAGCCCACTGCCTGCGCCGCAAACAGTTCGACCACGTTGGTCAGGCGATCGTTCTCCAGCCGCCCGCGAACGATTGCCGTCGTCGAGCCGTCAGCTACCGGCTTGGCAAAAGTCAGATATACCCACTGATTGTCGCTGTAGTCGGGGTGCGGAACTACATCAAACAGCCCGCCCTGGCCCTCATAGAAGACCTCAGGTGTACCGGGTATGGCTTCGGGCAGCAACTGACCGTTACGGACCAGGCGCAGACGTCCCGGCTTTTCCGTGATCAGCATATCGCCGTTCGGCAACCACGCCATTGACCAGGGGTGCACCAGGCCTTCCGCTACCGGCACCACCCGATAATCGTGGTGGGCGCTTTGATAGGTTTCCTGGGCCAGCGCTACGGTGGCAACCGAGGCTGCCAGCGCTGCCGCTGCCAGTTTGTTCACATAACGAAGCATAAGTTATTTCTCCTTAAATAGCGCCCCGACGCGCAAATCCGCCTGGGCTCGCTTGGTCTCTAATTCAGTTGGCGCTCTGCCGGAAAGCCGGCCCGATCTCTCGAATTACGTGAAGGTAGCCAGAGACGGATGTGTTGTCCATTAAAATGCCGGACTTTTCGGTCCACCTCGCTGGCTTACTGGCCCGAAGATCCTCGCAAATAGCGGTTTTTGCTGTTTCCGGGCTCTTCTGCAAGTCGGATGAGACTCACTCTCAAAATGGCGCTAATCGAGCAGGTATTGTTCGAACCAGGCCAATCTTGCCCGATTCGCAATCGCAGAATTCTCGCCCCGAAACCCGTGCTTGCCTCCCTCAATCACGACAAAGTCGCTCTCGATGTTGCTGGCTTTCAATGCCTCACTCATCGCAACGGAATGACTGATATGCACCAGCGGATCAGCATCACCGTGAACCAGAAGTGTCGGCGGATCATCTGAATCGACATGGGTAATCGGAGACACCGCCGGGATCAGTGCTTCGTCAAAAATCAGCGCCGGAAACCGAGAATACAGCTCCTCCTGACTGACCTCACTGACAATACCCGCCGCAGCCGTTTCCTCCTGCCTGAAATCCACGGGGGGGAAATAGGCAACAATCGCTGCGAGCGAGGCATCGGGCGCGTCATCTCCCGCTGCCGCGCTGGCCTGAACCTGCTCGGTCGCCAGCCCGACCATCAGGGCAAGATGACCTCCCGCACTGCCGCCAGTAACCCCGATTCGATCAGGATCCACCCCGTAGTCGGCTGCATGGCTTTTTATGTGCATAGTTGCCAGATTCACATCATTCACCGCATCCGGAATTTTGTATCGCGGCGCACTGCCATGATAAAGCGGTATTACCGTGAATCCCGCCTCCAGCAAATCGGCAAACTGAAGAGCCACTCGTTCCGGTGGTGACCATGAGGAGTACCAGCCCCCGCTCATCATGAAAATAATCGCAGCACCGTTGGCATTGTCAGGCCTGAGGACATCATAGGTCAGAGCCATCCCGTCCTTTCGCCCGTAAATCACGTCGGCTTCGATAGTAAGTTGCGCGCTGGCGGCGGCGCACCACAGGCTGAGAAAAACGCTGGCAAACCAGCGGAGCGGTCTACTTCGATTCAGTAACATTTCGACACCTCGTCTGGGGAAGCAAATTGCGGCACGTTGCCGCGTCTATGTGATCAGGATACACCAAACCCGACCCAAGTTCTCCGGAAGAATGGCGAATCCGACAAAACAGATTGCGCGAAATTCGCCCCTGTGGGGTCTCCTTAAGGCTGCGCCAGACAGCATACAAGCAACATTCACCGTGCAGGCTGGTGCGTTTTCTCACTCTCGGGGCAGGTGCAACTCACTGACTGCCTCTTTTCTCCGAATTTGCTAAGCTGCTGGATGAATCCTGCGCATCCGCGCACTTTTCTTCTCTGTTCAGAGGGATTGCAAGATGAGAACACTGATCAAAGCAACGCTTTACCTAATCGGGGCACTCCAGGCCTCCATGGCGATCGGCCAGCAAAACACCGTACTGCCTGAGTATCCCAATAGCTATGAAATTGTCCGCGACGTCGTTGAGTTACCGGCAGGACGACAAATGGGGTCCGGCAATGCTATTGATATCGACTCGCAGGGCAATATCTGGGTCTTCGAGCGATGCGGAGGCAACAATGGCGCCTGTCCGGTTTCCGACGTCGATCCGGTGTTGCAATTCAGCCCGGAGGGCAAGCTGCTTTCCAGCTTCGGCAGCGGCCTGTTTGTGTGGCCCCACGGTATTGTCGTCGATGATGACGACAATCTGTGGATTATTGATGCGGGCGTCATCGAAGGAGAAAAAGGCAATCAGATTTTTAAATTCAGCCCTCAGGGCACCTTGTTGCTCGAACTGGGTGAGCCGGGAATCAGAGGGAACGGCCCCGGACAGTTCAATGAACCCTCCGACTTAGCCATCGGGCCTGATGGCACTCTGTATATTGTTGATGGTCACATTAACCCGGATTCAAACCGGCGGATCGTGCACATGACCGCTGATGGCGAATTCATTGAGAGCTGGGGGAGCAAGGGTTATGGCCCACTTCAGTTCGAAGGTCCTCACGCCATCGCAGTCGATTCAAGGGGCAGGATGTACATTGGGGACCGCACCAACAATCGCCTGCAGGTTCTATCCGCTACGGGCGAGCTGCTGGCAATCTGGACTCACTGGGGCAGGCCCAGCGGAATCCGCATCGTTGGCGAGACTCTTTATGCCGTCGATTCTGAATCAAGAGCAGCTGCGGGGGAATACGGCTACAACCCGGGCTGGCATCGGGGCATTTACGTCGGCCATCTTGATGGCACGATAACTGACTTTATTCCCGACCCCAGCCCCAGCGGCGCAACCAGTTTTCCCGAAGGCATCGGGGTAAGCGACGAGGGCGTAATCTGGGGCGCCTCGGTGGGAGATCGGGAGGTTCTCAAGTTCGTCAGACGATAGACGCCAATCTCTATCGCTGCATTAAAGGCCTTTGAAAAAGAACCGGAGACTCTCCTGAACCTGCTCTTCAAGCGTTCTGGTGACATCAGAAAAGTGAAAGAAACCTTCTGCCGCTGTGCATTCCAAGGGCAAAGAGAAGGTTCTTGCAGTATCAACAGCCTTGACGAGGGCCATGTATTTACTTTCAGTCAGCTGACTGGCATAGATTTTGACTACCTCATACTTCTGCGCCGCAACCGCAGAGGTATCGATCAGCAGATTGATCGGTGCCAGGTTGCTCACTTCATAGCCATAGACCTCGCCTGAAAAATCACCCATCGCCTGCACACTGCGCCATACTATTTCAGAGGTGGCTCTGTGATCAGGGTGGTATTCCAGCGGCGTGGGGATAAAAACCGATGCGGGCCCAACATCCCGGATCAGCTCACAGACCCGCTCAATAAGACGATTGCAAACCTGCAGCCCTCGATCCGGCTCGCCAAGAAAATGGATTTGCGAGACCCCAAGGGCGGCCGCTGCCTGCTCCGCCTCGGCTTTCCTGCAATTTACCAGCGAGTCCTGCTCAGTCGTACCGCCAAGAGCTCCGTCCGTGACAAAAATCACATGGGTCTCCAGTTCTTGCTGACTTGCCAGGATCAGGGATCCGCCAAGACCAAAGGTCTCGTCATCCGGGTGAGGGGAAAATACCAGCCACGGCCCCGGCGGAAGCTCGGAAGTGCCGTAAGGGATCAGCTCACTTTCGGGAAGCATGTCTTAGTCCTTTTGATAAGCGAGGTATATGCAGAGACACCGGCGCATTGAGTCCCGTCACATGAAGTCACTGTCACCGCACATAAAGAACCAGCGGTCTCGAATCTCTTCCGGATCCAGCCCACGCCGGTACACACCGAATGGCAATCGCAGCGGCAACTCATTGATCTGTTCCCCCGTCCCGGTGATCAGATGGCAGTCAAGATCAGTCAGCCAGCCGAACACCTCAGCGCAATGCTGCTCACTGGCGAGACTCCTGGTATAGCAAATCAGATCTCTGAATGCCTGCTGACGCCCCACAAAATCCACCAGTATCAGACGGCTTTCGGCCTTTCTGGCGACGACAATGCCCAGCAACTGCGCTGTGCTGTCGTCGAAAACCAGGTGAATCAGATAAGCCTGCGTCGGGTGATCCCGATAGCGATGGGCGAGATACTCAAGGTCGCGCACCCCGATCGCCCGATCGCCGAACTGCTCTGACATCGCATGCCAGAGCGTTTCCAGTGCTTTTCGGTGTTCATCGTTATCGAATTCGAAGGGCACCGGACGAAACCGCAGACTGGGCTCCGCCGGCCAGTATATTTCGAAAAGCCTGCCGATTTGCGTATACATGCCAAGACGTTCAGCGAGACGCATCGCCCTTTCGTTGGGGAATCCGTAGGAGATCAGATAGGGTCTGCCGTGACCCAGATAGCGGTCCTGAAAGGCGGCAACAGAAAGAAAAAACGGGCCCCGCTTAGACAGGGTGCCTCGATGCTCCCGGGCTACCATAGAATCGCCACTCTGAAAGGCCGTAGCCGGTAAGCCCTTGAACAGAATGCGGCGCTCCATGCCGCCGAAGTAAGCCACAAGCTCATTGTCCTCGTGGACAACGATGCCGGCACCCCTGCCCTCGCCGTATTTCCAATGCCAGTGAGCCTCTGACATCTCCTGCCCGAAAACCGCCTTGAATAATTCGAGAATCTTTGGCGTGTGTTCAGGTGCGGCATCATCTACCTGCCACTTTGATTGCGTGAGCGGGACTTCTGACATCAGGGCAGCCCCTGTCCCCACCGGCAAGCGGAGACAATCCACAGCGGGAAGGTATCTGGATTTGGCCGGTCTAAAATAACTGCCGGATTCAATGCTGCCGAGGGCAGCCTGAAGCTAAGCCTGGCTTTCATAATCCACCTTGGGCAAGTGAGCAGGAAAGGCGTGTCCGCGCCTGGCTCAGAGGTCACGCACACGGCTTCGGTTATGGTTGACCAATCCCGAGCCCGTGTCAAAGACTGAGAACCCTTGCCGCATTCCGCACCGTTCAGTAGGCACACACCCAGGACCATGTGGGTGCCTGCGCACATTCTCTGAAGGCATTCACCGCTGACTCAACCGTCGTCAGCGGCAGCGCGGAAACATCGTAGTTGGAACGAATGACCCCCACGTCTCCTGCCCTGAAAATCCCGTCCTCCGGGAGTGCCCAGTAGTCCGGTCTGGCGCTGGCGCCAACTTCCATGTAAATCACGTCCAGAGTGCCGTTGTTTCTCAGTGGCCAGAACACATGCGCGTTATTGCCGACCGACGTTCGGGGTAGCTCTGGCAAAATCGCGGTGGTATCGATCCTTTGCAGCACGCCCTCGCCGTTGTTCAGATAAGCTCCTCCCTGAACCTTCATGCCAGTAATAGTGACCAGATCGTCGAAACCGTCACCGTTGATGTCCCGAAAATGCATGCCACTGCTGTTGAACAACACATCCCCTTCTACAACCGGCTTCTCTCTGAGAGTCAATTTTCCATCGTTGATGGAAAACGCCTCCACCGGCACAAGCGGATACAGAGTATTTGCCTCATAGGCATCCGACGAGCTGGCGGCGACCCGGAAGTCTGCCGGGATGGTCCTCTTATAATCTTCAAGCAAGCCAGAGGTCTCTCCCTGCACCACCAGCAGTGGCCCTTCGTCGGGGTCCAGCACTGTCTGTTTGAAAAAATGGTACTGAGCCTTGCCGAACTGGGGAACCTCCTTCTGATAGAGACCCGTCGCCTGATTTCCGAACTCATCGGTATAGTGAAAGTAATCCGCTACCGGAGGAATGTAATAATCACTCAACTCGAAGCCCTGC
>Ga0255766_10004237_pt1 | contig 12221 bp, 4 predicted proteins | sample 071ome_23_FD_179966 | JGI IMG/M metagenome (GOLD analysis project Ga0255766, IMG submission 179966) | Coastal salt marsh microbial communities from the Groves Creek Marsh, Skidaway Island, Georgia - 071403BT metaG (version 2) | ecosystem: Environmental > Aquatic > Marine > Intertidal zone > Salt... | reverse complement strand
GATTGAAAGTAGCTCCGTTGATAGTGCCGTCAATAGAAGTTCCTGAGAGGTTCTTTACTGTGGTTGGTGCTGTGATGGCAGTTCCAGATGTTTTGATGTATCTTCCAAGAGTAGATCCTTTCTCTACCTGTGCTCCCCAGATGTAGAAATTATATTGAGGATCTCCAATATATGATGGGTTGTATGTCTGACTGTTTGCTCCCGTCCAAATACCAAATGGTCTAGACGCGCTAGAAGCATAAACATCTTTCAAATATAAACGATACCAACCGTTACCAACATTATCAAACCCCGCAGTTGCTGGAGGAGCACCTGATGTTCCACCCAAAGGTCCAGAATTTGGATCTATAGAAAGTGTTTCTGTAGAAAACTGGAATGAAACACCAGTGTCATCAAAATACCAATTAGCCCAATCAGATGTTCCTGCTTTCACATACAAACTTGCTGTATATGTTTCAGCGGGAGTAATAGTAATATACTGATAAAGATTTTTATTCCCACTGCCGCTATTAGCGTCTTCAATCATATCAGCAGTCAGTGATCCATCAGGAGCAACTATTTGATTGGGAGTAATAGTTGCTCTAGATCCATTGGCAGTCCAGTTCTCAAATGTTTCACTATTGTTTGCCAAATTCTCAGCACGATCATAAGTCGCTCTGTTTCCAAAGTCATAGTTCAATAGCAAGTTGCTATCATATACAATACCAGAACCAATCTTAGGTGCTGTGTCAGGTGCTTCGTTAATATACTTAATCTTGGTGGCGTTGTAGTTTTGGAATACTTGTGCTGCTGTTAGTGCTCTTGGATAGACACGAACTTCACCAATGTCTCCATTTAATGGGAAGTCAGCTTGTTGAAGATATCTATTACCAATGCCAAATTCAACATCAGTAGCCCAATCTCTATCCAAAGTAAAATTCTGTGTGGTATCTAAAGCAGTATTTACGTATGTCTTGAGTGTTCCATTGCCACTTGACTTATCTAATGTGAATACAAAGTGATACCAAGTAGCAGTAGATAGTGTAGTGGTTCCAGAAAAGAAACTATTGTCATGACTTCCGCCTCGTAAGAGCGAATTTTGGACTTCAAAATCCCACCTATCGTCTCGTGTTGATCCAGATGATAAGTATCCACTACACAAAGTTTGGCGTGTAGTTACATCATTCAGTCTTACCCACATCTCAATGGTTCCACTACCACCATCTTCAAATAAAGTATTACATTTTGGACCAGAAATGATTTCATTATCTGTTCCATCAAACTCCCAGTATCCAGCGGCGTTGTGGGTGGGTCCATCATCAGTTGGAGCAGCATTGCCATTCACTGTGATAGTAAAGTTGTTGGCACTAGCATCAGCAATAGTATCTCCTTGACATGTTAGTAATTCTGTGCCAGCAACAGGAAATAGTGGTGTTGTTGGGGGTGTGAAGTTTGCTGTATAAACAGATGTTCCTTTTACAATTCTAAAATTACTAATTTGACCTATCATTCTAGTAACATCAGCATACGCACCATTAGATCCTATGATTGGTCTATTATTTGATATAACGGTGTAGTTAGTATTGTCTGTCCATGTTCCAACCGAGGAACCATTTAGATACATTGTGGTTGTTCCACTTACTCTAGACAGAGCAACATGATACCAGTTATTCAACGAAACATTACCAGTGAGTCTATTTCCATTATCAACAAAATAATGTATGTTGCCATCGTTTCCAGATGTTTGTGTGATGTATAGTGCTGGAACATTTAATTGAACTGCTCCACTAATTTCTCTAAAATCAAATATTTGATTACTATTATATCCACCCGTAGTATCCCAAGCAGTAGCACGGAACCAACATTCAATTGTAAAATCACCTGTGCCCAATGCTAATTGACTTGGAGAATTTAGATATAGGTAAGAAGCATTACCATCAAAATTTACACCACCAGCAAAAAGAAATGGTTCAGTCAAACTTGTTACACCATTATTACCTTTGCCTGAAGTATCGTTCCAAATTCTACCACTAACATTATCACCCAACAGGTTCAACTCTTGGAAGTCAGCAGGTCTAATAGCAGGACTACCACTGTACTCAAAGCTATCAGCACTATCCATCTGTCTCTTCTTGTTAGAGACTTGAGTAGCAAGGTCATCAAAGAGAATCTTAGTACCGTTGAATGGATATGAAATAAAATCACTAGTATCATTTCTCACAGAACCATCAGACAATCTACCAAGTTCATCTGGAGAATTTAAAATATCATAGTACAATGTTTCACCGACACCATCAGCATACTCAAACCCACCGAGACCATTACCAGAACTACTTACTTTACCAAATGTATATGATATAGGTGTACCAACAAGACCATCTATGCTCTCATCTACAAACATCAAATAATAAAAGGATGGATCGGCATCCAAATTTACCTGTTCAAATATGTTAGCATTGTTGTAAGAACTATAGATGGTTCTTCTCCATACCAATCTACCGTCCTTAGAGTATTTACTTAAAACGCCACCAACATCAAATCCGTTATCATATATTCCAAATACAACTGTCTGTTCTGTCTCTCCATCAGATTTCACACGATAAAATGGCATGTTAACAGAGGTTTTTTTCTGCCATATAATATTACCTTCGGCAGTAAGTTTAATTATAAATCCCCTAATGTCTGGGGAAATCGCGGTCTGACCAACAACATAAATTTGATCATTACTATCAATATAAACATCTTCAACAATTGTAAATGGAGTAAGAGCATCTGCTAGTCCTTCCCCAGGAACAAGTGTCTTATCCCACACCACTTCGCCAGTGAGAGCATTAAGTTTAACAATGTATCCCTTAGTAGCACTATCATCTTCTAAAGAACCAACAGCAACTACATATCCCTGAGAGTTTGCATCAATTCTTTTAAGAATAACATCTCTACCTAGCATAAATGCGGATTTACCCCAACCAGGATTGCCACTAGCATCAAACTTCTCAACAAATGCTTGTGCCTCTCCAGAATCAGGGGTGTTTCCACAAGCATAGTATTGTCCGTTGCTGTCTGATGTGACACCCGTATATTCTACATCAGCACTGTTAGTAGTAGATTGCCAATCAATTACACCACCATTAGAATACTTAGCAATCCAAGGGACAGTACCAGTCTTACCAACAACAATTAAATTATCATTAGCATCCAACTCCATAGCCTGTAGAGTTGTATCTACACCAGATTGTGTTGATTCAATCCTGTTCTCAAAGTCAGCAGTTCCAGCATCATCTCTCTTCTCAAACCAACCAAAGTTTTTGAAATTGCTGTCATATGCTTGACCAGCAAGAACAAATTTTTGATCTACTTCATTGTATTTAATTTCACGAGGACGATAAACTCCATCAGTACCAGATGACTGATCAATTCTCTTGAAAAAATTTGTTACAACTTGTGCGCCAGATGAACCTAGAAGAAAAAGATTTCTGGCGGGACTATTAAAACCTACAGGCATCTATTTATCCTCAGCTAAAGTCTGTGTTGCCTTGTCCGAATACCCTAACGACACCCGCATTATCTCGGACGATAACAAAAGTGAGAATGTCTGTGTTTGATGTGGCAATTGGTGGCGAACCTCCAGACCACTGAACACCATTTGAAACAGGAGTTCCGTCAACACTACATGCATCACCATATGTAGCAGCAGTGTTTGCAGAAAGAATAACAGTGGCTGTCTTAGACTGACCGTTGCTTAAATTGACGCTAGTGAATGCCCATTCATTAATTGCCTGTGTTGCTGGTGTTCCAAGAATTGTGTTAGCAGCAGCAAGATTAATTGTAAGAACGTTAGCAGATGGAGTGAGAGTCGTGCTGAAGTTGTTGAATGTCTTCTCAGTAATGACACCACCAAGCGTGACAGAACCATCAACATCTAATCCTGTCAGTGTACCAACAGATGTCAAAGAAGAAGTGACAATCGTTGGACCCAATGTAGTTGAATTCAACATCAATTGGTTACCAATGACCAACTTCTTACCAAACTGAAGTTCAAGGTTCTCAGTCATCACCCAATACTTATCAGTTCTGGAATGATCGTAATAAATTCTCTTGTCCGAAGTTCCCTTGATGCGAATACCACCCTGATCCGCAGATAGATCTGTAGCTCCAGGAGATGTAAAGATAGCAGTACCGCTACCCGTTACAGCAGCAGAAAGGACTGCAGTATTTCCACTGAGACTTACAATAGTTGTTCCTGCAGGAACACTGATACCACCTGTAGTTGAGTTGACTTCCATTCCAGGAATCAAACCAGCATCTGCGGTATTAATTGTAATACTAGTAATAGTAGAACTGTTATCAACTGTTACTGCACTGAATGTGGTTGGTACAACAGATGCCAGTTCAATCTCTTTATCATCTACCTCAATTGTATTTGCGTTTATTGAGGTAAGGGTTCCATTAACAACCAGATTGCCACCAATAGAGAGATCACCATCAACACCAAGATTGTTTGGAATAGTTACAGTGAAGTTGGCATCACCTCTAATCCACGCTTCTGTTCCAGAACCAATGACTAACTGCCTACTTCCACCAATGTTAGGTGGTACATAAGTTGCGTTGGTTGAGTTCTCATCGTCAGCAGGACCAATGAGAACATTACCAGTACCAGTTATACCATATCCAGCATAGTGTCCGATACAAACGTTAGCACTACCTGTACTCAGACCCTCCATTGTATTGTTTCCAATAGCAATGTTCTTGTCTCCAGAAAGGTTTACAAGTAAAGCATCTTTACCAATAGCAATATTATTTGAACCAATACCGTTTGCTCTCAGTGCTCTATTACCAATGGCAGTGTTGGAAGCACCAATATTTGTAGTGTAAAGAGCTTCATATCCAATAGCAGTATTCTGAGAACCAGAAGATACTGAGTTAATTGCACGTACACCCAAAGCAGTGTTTGTGTTAACTTCACCAACACCTCGACCAACTCTCATAGGATTGGTCGCACCACCACGAATAATTAGGTCAGCATTCTCACAGTTAACAATACCATTGAATGTAATACTGTCGTTGATATCAGTACCAACCGTTAGGTCTTCATTAACAACTAAGTTTTGATCAATTGTAAATGTTCCACCAGGAGCTCCCATAATAATACTAGTTGCTGCACCAAAAGCAGTAATAGCACTAGCACCAGAATTGAGAAGAGTAAATCCAGAAGAAGTAGTGGTAATACCTGTAAGAATAGTTGGGTTAGTTTGGAATACCAATCTGTCCAAACCAGTTGTATCAGTAATTAAACCTCTCAACTGAGTGGATGTTGTAGATGCAAACGTAGCAAGTGTGTCTGAAGTGTAGGCTACGTTGCCACCTTGCCTAAAGTTAATTGTAATAGATGCCGAATTATTATCTGATGTTAAAACAAGATCTCTATTAACGTCTAAAGTTTTTGCAGATGCAATATCAAGCACAGCAGATGCGGTGCTTGCAATCTCAAGTCCATTAATAGATGTTGCTGTAGCAGCACCAAGAATAGGAGCAGTTAGTGTTGGTGAAGTAAGAGTCTTATTTGTAAGAACTTGCGTCTCATTTTCAGTGACAAATCTATTTTCAACAGATCCATCAAATGATCTCCAATATCCACCAGAATTAAACCACTGTAATTGTCTATACGTAATTACATTATCACTTGCATCTGTGGTTAAATTAACCTGAATGCCACCATCATTTGCAGTGATACTAGTCCCCTTTCTTAGTTCAATTATATTATCTTCAACTTGAAGAGTTGTTGTATTCAGAATAGTATTAGTTCCCTCAACAACTAAGTCCCCACCAATGGTTACAGTAGAACCATCATCTAAAATAATACTATTTGCTAACTGAGAGTTTCCACTATCCCACTTAAGAACTGTGTTTCCTACAAAGTTTGCATTATTTTTAAGAGAAAAGTCATTAGCAGATTTTAAAATACCACCAGATGCTGTTGCTGCAGCACCAGTATCAGTATTAACCGAGCTAATTGTAATTTCTTTTACGCCATTGTTGACAGCAGTAGAAATATTTGTAGCACCAGAAGCGAGTAATCTGAAATCACCAAATGCCAATGTCTCTGTATTAGCACCAACTCTAGTGACGTCATTTGTATCAGTCGATGCAACAGTAATTGTTGATCCCGATTGAGATACAGTTACATTCGATCCACCAGTAATTGTTACATCAGCACCTGCACTAGTAGTTGGTACATATGTTCCTGTTGTACCACCACGAATTCTTGTTACTGTGTCGGTAGAACTATAGGTAATAGTAGGATCGCCATTTCCATCTGCACCCTGAGAAATAGAAGTTGCCCCACCACTAAGGAACGTGAAGTTTCCTGGTGCTGGAGTTTGACCAGCGGTTGCTCGAATAGTTGTTATAGTATTTGTATCTTGACCACTAATAGTAATTGTAGTTCCACTCTGAGAAACTGTAGTAAAACTACCAGCAGCAATTGTGATTGCACCTGATACTGCAGCACCACCAGTAGCAGCTTCTAAAGTGGTAATTGTATTATTATCTACAACTGTTCCAGACAATGTGATAGTATCACCTGCTCTGTTAATTTCTAATGCAAGTGGATTTGATCCAGCAGGAACAGAAGTAGGAATACCTACAGCAAGGACCACATCATCTGTCGCATTATCACTACCAGTTAGTCGGAATAATTTTTGTGATGCTGAAACACCATCAGCGGCAGTGATTGTATATGTTGTATTATCATTTGGTGTAGTTACGGTTCCACCAAGAGAAATATTAGTTCCGTTAATTCTAATCGCAGAGTTTACAAGAGCAGTATTTGGAATGTTAGTAATAGTATTAACAGATCCAGAAATAATTGAAGACTCAATCGTTTTATTAGTTAACGTTTGAGTTGCTGTTAGGTAAACATCACCAGGACTATCCCAGAAAACTGTAGATCCATCACTACTAAGATATTTTCCAGCACCCCCATCTCCACCAACAACGATCCCGTTGCCAGTTAAATCCATTCTGTCGCCTGCTACAATTTCTTCGATCTTCTTCGAAATAGCATTGACAATAAGAGGAAAACGATCAGCCATCTAACTCAACCAAATGGATACTAGTGCTCGTGTTTATTTATGCCTCATGAAATCATGATCTGTCCTTGCATTCCAGAGTGGTTAGAACAAACATAATAATATCTTCCAGGAGCAACACCTGTTGTGTCCCACTCAACTGTCGTTCCTAGAGATGCGCCATTACCAGTAATTGTCCCTGTAGTTACAGCATCACCTGTTCCTGTAGTCGCAGTAGTTTTAATCCAGAATGGATGGATAGAACCAGCATTATTAGTAATCTGAATTACATCCCCAACATTAAATTGTAAAGTCCAATCATCATAGGTTGAAGTGTCATCAAAAACAACACCAGATCTATCAGTTCCACTTACCCATCTCCAGTCAGAGGCAGAATCATTCCTAACAGAGAGAGTGAATGTCTCAGTTTGTGGTCCAGGTGATGTACTATGGAATGCAGAAGACCTAGGGAACGTAAGACCTGTAGTTCTCTGACCTTTTTGTTCCTGAATATATCCAATAATAGAACGTGGGTTTTCAATGTGCAAATATTTGTTTGGACTACCCTGTCTACATGTATTATCTGCAAGTCCACCACCACTAATATCAAATGTCATATCTCCGTAGATACTATGCTTATCAAGAAACCCCCTAGCATCTGCTTGAGTAAACCTTTCTTTACCAGTCGCAAGACAAGCAATCACTCCACACACTTGAGGAGATGCCATACTTGTTCCATTGATTGCATTGTAATAGTTTCCAGATCCATACTTGGTATCAGCGTATCCAGTATTACCATATGCCGACAGAATATAATCACCAGGAGCAAAGACATCAACACCAGGACCAAACATAGTATATGTTGATCTTCTAAACTGAGAGTGATCTGATAAAGCACCCACAATAATAACGTCAGTGTCTGGAGTAATTGGCCAGGCACCTCTATTATAGTAAATACCACTCAATCCACTAGAACTATTAACATAAACTATAAAATTATTCCAATCAGCATCGGAATTAGTTGAAGGAGTTGCCATCAACAAATTATCGTTTCCAGCAGCGCCAATAACAACTACACCATCATCAATTGCATCTTGGACATCTGCCGAAACTGCGGCGCTATGATATGGATAATCATCTTTACCAAATCTTACGCCAAAGTCTGCCTCAACTCCTGCCTGTGTCCATCCACTAGGTCCAGGATTAGAAGCATTATACTGAACACCTTGATAATTTACATAACTCAAATCAGAGAACAGTAAAAACCCACTTGGAGTATTGATATTAATAATTCCACCATAACTATGATTGCTAATAGTAGGATTTCTTTTTCCAGTAGCAGGATTAATTGGTTTGTTCAGGTGAAATGCTCTGAGATAATCAAAGATCAGGAAAGCACCAACTGCCTGGCCAGATGGCCAAGCATCAGTAACTGCTAGATTATAAATGTTTGCTTCAGAAGCCCAACCATAAAACTGCCCAGCAGCAGTTCCAGTTACGTGATTGCCATGATACTGTGGTGTTGAAGCATTAGTTCCGTATGTAATTGTTCCAGTTGGAGGTGTATACCCATCCAAATCATTCAATCCAATTACAGCACCATTCAACTCATTAAACCACTGATACTGAACAAATCTCGACACTCCTGGTTGAGATGGACTTTCCCACTCCTTACTATCATATGATACAGGATCATCAACGATAACTACATCAACATGTCTTCCATTGTTATGAATTTCTACTGTATCAGTAGCATATTCAGTGCCAGTACCATCTCCCCAAAGATTTTTTCTTCTTTGTACTTGATCTCCAGCACAATGAAGTTGTCCCCATTGTTTATTTCCAACTAGACCAGAAAAACTTGTACCTACAGGACCATCTTTCCAAAATTCTCCGCTGATAGTAGTAGGTTCATTGTTTATTACTTTTCTTTTAACCTGCATACTATCAGATTCTACTACATCCCACACTCTAGGGTCTTGGCGTAGTCTTTCTGCCTGTTCCTCGGTCATCATATAGTGAGTGTTCCTACTAAGAGGACGCTTTAATGCAAGAGGAAAATTACTGAGTTGCATCTCATTGTAAAACTGCTCCAGGTCTTCTTTCCTGTGGAGAGTTACAATATATTCTTTATCCATATCAGTCCTCTAGTTTAACGTATGTCAAGGTTACTTGAACGTTAGCAGTGCCTGCGCTTTTATTTACAATCTTAGCATAGGTTGTTGTGCTACCAGTAGAATTGAAACAAATAGTTCCTGGTGTAATTAATTGAGTTATTGCTCCAGTTGTAATAACTTCTGCAAGAACACCAGAACCAGGAGTTGGATCAGTAGTCTCAGATCTACCAGAATCAGCAGTTCTACTTGTAGTATCAGTGTACAAAGTTACCCAAGCAGCATGTGAAGTTTCAATCTTCAGGAGAGCATATGTCTTTGGAGTTGTGAATGAGACATCCGCAGAAGCATTACTAGCTAGTGATGCTACAGTCTGCTGCGCCGTGGTTCTGGAAGGAAGAGCAGTTAGATAACCACCATTAGCATGATTTCCCCATCCATATGCTGTGTTCCAGTTAGTAATGTCTCCTGTTCCAATCGTTGCTGCAGCAGATGAAGCATATACAGGATCAAGTTCTGATGTTAGATAGTTTGGTGTCCAGTTTTCCCAATCACCAGAGAAAGAATTATATCTTAGTAGTTGCTCATCAGTAATATTTGTAATGTTGACATCAGTATGATTGTTTATAACACCAATAGTTGTTAGATAAGAAGAAAGATCTGGAGGAGTAAAAGTAAAATCACCAGTATTGGTATTGTATGCAAGTGATCCACCACCAGAAGCAGCAGCATTTGATACACTAAAAACTGTTAGGTCAGTAGCAGTAGCACCACTACCAGCAGCAGTCCAACTCTCTCCGTTCCACGAGTAGGTAATACCTGCTGCCACATATGTGAACGTTCCATCAGTTGGTTGTCCTGCTGTTGCGGGAAAATTGATTGCCATTTCTTAGTTTCTCCTTCCAGTTTTATTTAGAGGTTGGTAATTGTGACCATGATCTCACCAAGAGATAGTGGGTTTTCATCCCATCTCCTTGGAGTGAATACAACACTAGCAGTTCCTCTAGCAACACCAATTGATGCTCCATTTCCAGAGACATAATTGGTGCCATCATAAGTAGCCTGAACGATATAATCTGTTCTTGCTGAATATGCTGTTGGGAACGTCAGAGTGATTACATAATCAGTTCCAGCACCTCCTGGTTGTGCTCCAGATACTGTATATCCAGTAGTTCCAGACCACGTTGGAGAAGTTCCATTCAGTGTGATACATCCAGCAGCAACAGGAACATTAGGTTGTGCTAGTGGTGGTGATGCGTCAACCCACTGCTGACTATCAGTGTCATTATAGTAGATCTTGAGGCGTCCCTTATCACTCTCCCACCAAAGGTCCCCGACAGTAGGAGAACCAGGAGCAGTGTCAGAGATGGTTGCGTTAGCAATAGAAGCAGAAGATGTGTTTACCCACTGCGATCCATTATAAGCAAGAACTTCACCATTGACGGGTGTTGTAATTGTTATATCAGTGTGAGTATTAATAGAACCAGTAGATGTCAGATAACCCTCTACACTATGATCTCCCCAACCATAAGCAGTGTTCCAGTTTGCCACCTCAGCGCCACTAATACCAGCAGCAACAGAAGCACTGAATACTGGATCAGTTTCAGTGAATGATGTTAGATATCCTTCGGTAGAGTGATCACCCCATCCAAATGCTGTATTCCAATTTGTCTTGTCTTGTGCTGTAGCAACTAGATAACCACCATTAGCATGATTTCCCCAACCGTATGCAGTATCCCACTGATTGATTTTCGTAAGAGTAATGCCAGCAGCAGCGGAAGCGGTGAATACAGGATCAGTCTCTGTATATGCTGTCAGATATCCAGCAGCAGCATGATCACCCCAACCGTAAGCAGTGTCCCAATTAGCAGCGTTAGCAACAGCAGCAGTTGTAGCGTATCCTGATAGGTCTGGTGGTGTATATGTAAAGACACCGTTTGTATTATTGTATGATAGTGCTGTTGAACCAGCAGGTGCTGTAGAAACAGAAAGATCAACTAACTGAATGCCTTGTGCTCCACCAACCAAGTCATTAGCAGGTTTCCAAGATGATGAAGCAGAGTCCCACTTGAGAACTTGCTGATCTGAAAGACCAGCAGTGATATCAACATTGTTTAGATCTTCAATATCTAAATCCGTTGTTCCACTTACAGATAAATCACCAGTAATAGTTACTCCTGTAGAAGTAGTCTCAAACTTTTTAGTATTATCATAGTAAAGATCTACCGATCCATCATTATGGAACTCAGCAAAAGTTTCTTCGTTATTTCTGCGGAACTTAATATCACTACCAGCAGTCATAATTATAAGATCCGTGCCACCAGCTTCTTGAATGACACTGGCAGATCCATCAACAGCATGATAAATTCTTAGATCTCCTTCACCAGTTCCATTAAGAGTTCCAAACCTTGCCTGAACTCCATCATTAAAAACAATATTATTACTTGTAGTATAACCTCTGCTAGTTACAGTAGCAAGAGTATCTGCCTCTGCTGTTAGGTAACCAGCAGCAGCATGGTCTCCCCAACCATATGCTGTGTCCCAGTTAGATGAGTTTGCTACTGCTGTGCTTAGGTCTACTGACGTAGCAAAAGAAGAAAGATCGGGGGGAGTATAAGTAAACTCACCATTACCAGAATTATATGCTAGGTTAGCAGATCCAGGAGGGTTTACAGTTATACTTGGGACTGCTGGAACTACTGGTTTATTTAAAATAGCAGCTACAGTTCCCACCGCATTCCAATCACTCTGGACTTGTGCAGCAGGAATAGTAGGTCTGTCAGATAGATCGTTATAACTTCCACTGAAGTTATTAATCCATTCAATACTAGTGCCAGTTGAGCTCAGAATCTGTCCAGGAGTTCCAGAAGCACCTGCTGCTTGTAGTGGTTTGCCAGCAGGAATATTCAGTCCTTCTTTGACTTCAATAGGAGCATCATCTCCATAATTGGCAATTTCATTTGCAAGAATCTTTGACATACTTCCAGTCCTGAAGACAGTTCTCTGAGCTAGAAGTATTTATAAAATGGTAAGCGGAGTATCGGATTCGAACCGACGACAT
>Ga0255766_10004236_pt1 | contig 12221 bp, 13 predicted proteins | sample 071ome_23_FD_179966 | JGI IMG/M metagenome (GOLD analysis project Ga0255766, IMG submission 179966) | Coastal salt marsh microbial communities from the Groves Creek Marsh, Skidaway Island, Georgia - 071403BT metaG (version 2) | ecosystem: Environmental > Aquatic > Marine > Intertidal zone >... | reverse complement strand
ATACATAATGATCACCATGTGGTTGAAACATTACCTGTTAGAGGAATATTATATTGTAACCCAGAAAAAATATTTGGTACAACCATACATACATCAGACAAAGTGGAAGATGGTTACATAAAAGAATTAGGCGGCAAGCCTGGTGATTTACTGTTAATTAAAGTTTCTGAAAACAGTTGGCATGGCACTGCCAGTAAAAAAGATACAGATTTGAACAGACTAACCTGTAATATGTTTTTTACTATTCGTCAGGACGGAACCTTTTAACGTCACTGAAAAAGTTATAAAAATGTCTGTAATCTTGTAGTGTTCTTTTGGCATGAAACAATTCCAAAGGTATCCCATCACTGTTTCTTATTATGGGAAAATAATATCTTTTTATAATTCGTTCCAGTTTTTTAATATCTTTTGCTAGGGCATCACAAATTATATTGCTGTATTCACTATCTGTTATAAGATCTATCAACCAATAGTGGTGCGGGTCTTCAGAATTATATCTTCTGATGACTTCACGTGTCTGATAATACAGAGCTCGAACAGGATTCATATCAGGTCTGTATAAATTCATAACTGAGTCAAAGTAAAAACTGCTGTGGTTTGTATGTAGGTTATTCATCACTGATGAATAATCTCTTTTAAGGGCCTCTCGGAGAGATTCTACATTGTCTTCGATCTTTTCATAATACTCTCTGTGTAACTTTTTAGCAAGTTTTTGATACTTCGGTGTCAGTTTGTCTAAATACAATTCCGCCACCTCCTCAATATCATAAGTGCCATCGAGTATTGAATGAGGTATTGTTTTTGTTCTCTGGTACCTATCCAGTTCACTCTGTATTCGCAGAACTACAAAATCTATGATTTCGCCTTTGCTCATACAATATTATTTATTCAGAATGGATTTGTAGAATAGTATGTAGTTTATCAGTACCACCGTTCTTGTTGAGGGTTATGTGTGAGCCATTGTGTAATGGTTTGGGCCATTGACCTATGTTAACCCAGGCAAAACCAGCACTCTCACCGTTAAGTTTGGGTGGTAGAAATTCTTCATCTACCACATATACAAAACTGTAATAGTAAAAGTTTTTGTCTTTGCTTTGATAAACGTCTATGGGATTAAGTTTTTGGAGTTCTGGTACAATGCCTATTTCTTCTTTTAATTCTCTAATGATACATTCATAAGGAGTTTCACCCTTTTCAATTATACCGCCCCAGAATCCCCAGGTATGGTTAAATCGTTTTGTTCCTTCTCTGAGTTGTAATAAACATCTGCCTGTGTCTTTGGCAAGAAATACAACTCCTGCCGCTGTTGTATTCATTATAAAATGAGACTCCAAAATCCAGGATTATATTCTCCTTCATAACTACTTATCCAAGCAGACCCTGTCCATTTGTATTGTTTGGATGTAAAACTGTTAGTTGTGAATTGTTCATCACTGACATTTTGGCTATCAAATACCACAGTCCAGGCAGAACCATTGTATTGAATTATATCATTTTCATTGGCATCCACTGCCCAATTAGGATATCCAACATCATCTATTGTTTCTGTAATTAAATATCTTTGACCTGCAGATGCGGCCGCCAGTGTGCCATCTCCGGGATAATTTTCTCTGGGGTCTATAATTTTATCAACATCATCTAAAGTGTCTGTGGGTAAGGTATCAGTATCCAAATTAAATATTAATGAACTATCTGAAAGAGGATTTTTGGATATGCTACCAACAACCATATTGAGCTCGTTATCACTGTCGTTACTGATATTTAGTTTTAATAAACTTGTTGCTGTAATTTCACCTTGTTGTTCTATAATATCAGTCCAGTTTTTTTCTGCTCCTGTATTATCAACAAGTTTTGCAGTACTGCCTATAATTTGTACATAAAAATCACCTGGTGTTACAACTATTTCTGCATCATCAGTTATACTACCAAAGAAATCTGCATAGTCTTCACTGTAACCTAGGTCCTGGATATTGCTGGTTGAATGTATGTCAGCAATAATCTTTTGAATAATTGTTTGCCTTTTGACTTTTGCTGGTGGTGAAATCCAAATGGGTATAGCAAATGTTAAACTGGCTATATCTATGGATTCATCTACTCCTGCAGGTACACTTCTGCTACTCCAAGCAATATCAGTCAACTCAACTTCAAATACACTACTCCAATCCAAAGGATTATCATTACTCTGTAATTGAATACTGGGATTGAATAAAACAAAAATTTGTTCCAATATCTGTAACTTTGTATCTGTATTAGTTGTCCATATATCCACATTAATAGTCATGTTGTATGGTACTGGCATGTATCGTTGAGTTGTATATAAATTACCCTGATCAGAAGTATAGACGCCTTGATCTTTATTGTATTCTCTTTCTGCTACCTGTGTAGTATCAACTAAAAAAGGTTCATGTGTTCTATCTCTTGCAGGTTGTATACTGCCTATAGTCACAGCAATAAATGGTGCACTGTTTACGACATTTTCAGAATTATTACGCAATATACTTGCTACCATTCTGCTACTATCACCATAACGTGCAGGTACACGATTATAGTTGACACCGCTCTTTGTGAATTCACGAACTTTGAAATTTGAAAAGACTCTGATAAGTTGGATCAGATATCTTTTAATCTGTTCATCATACCAGTAATCTAAGTTCTTGCCTGCCATTAGTTGTCTGTCCTTGGTTTAACTACCTTACTTAAATTTACTTTTTCAGGTGCTTCTGTGCCATCATTTTCTGTGGTTATATTATCATTGTTAATAAATGTTGTTAGTATTCTGTTAGCCGCCGCCCATGATCCACGCTCGTCTGTACCAACATTTAACCAACGTGTTCCTGATTTTTTAAATAATCTATTTGGCATAAAGTCTGTTCTTAAAAAATAATCACCATCACTTGCACCACTTGTTGGAAATGTACTACCACTGCCTACTAAACTTAAACCATTAATTGGTTGCCCATCAGCACCACCAAAGTCCAAGGTGGGACCAGGTTTATCTGGCACTGTTTCGTCAAAATACAAGTGTGCGGTATTTCTGTATTGTGGATCGTAAGGAACATCACGCTCTGCTTGTTCCAAAATAGCATCATTTATTTTAATATCATTTTGATATGTGCTTATTAAATTACGTAGATCTCCTTCTTCTTCACCAGTACCAAGAATATCTCTGTATTCCTGACTGTCTGTTATTGGGCCTAATTTAACTCTCCAAAGATGAGGCCACCACTTGGGATCGTATCCTTCTGCTGGTCTGCTACCATCTGTGACCACATAAAATCTATTAATTGCTTCATCACTGCCTAACAATAAATCATCACGTAAGTGAGGAAGTTCTAAAACATCACCTGGCATAAGTTTTCTGCCCAGTGATTCAACCATGCTTTCAATATGAAAATTCATAAATAGTGTATCATTGGCTAAGAACATGCCAAATTGTGTTAAATCATAAGCATCGTTATCGCCTAAATTGTATTGTCCACGTAATTCATATATATTTGTGTCATATTTTCTATCTCTGTTTTCTAAAAATAACAGATCCTGTATGAATACTTCGTTACTTGACTGGCCTTCCTGTGAAGGTCTTGTGGGATCATCTCCGTTATCTGCTTGATTAACTCCCAAATATTTGTGTACGTGAACTCCGGTTCCTCCGGCATAGATATGCTCTCCAACTATTCTATCAATAAAGTTGAAGTCATTTGTTTTGACCGGATTCCATAAACTTAATCTTGGCATACTACTATTTATCTACTTTTAATTTAGGCACTTACCACAAGTTTCCACACATTTAACTGTGTATTTTAAATCCCCAGAAAGTTCGCCTTTTATACCTTGTGGTAATATTTCTGTGTAATATTTGTTTTGAAATATTTTTTGATAAGGGTTTTCTTTACTGGGAATAAAACTTTGTTTGTCACTAAATTGCTCCATTAATTGAGGGTCTATTCCACCTATGTGCATTCCAGCACCTATATAACAACAAGGAATAAAAGCACCTTCACAGTCTATATATAAATCAGTTGTTTGTTTTCCTATTTTACACTCTATTTGATAATTTTCTTCCAATTCAGGATGAATTTTTATACCGGTTTTTCTGAGCTCTCTACCATATTCATCTATAGCAATAACATTAATGTTATCATTATCAGCATCTTTTGGTAAAATAGAATAAGAATAATCGCCGTTTTCATCATAAACTTCTATTGGCCATACTTCAGTTATGTCTCCTTTTGGCATATAATGAAACCCAAAAGGATCTTTTATCATAAGTTCTATTTTTTTATCTTTACATATTTGCTTAATTTCTGGTAATTGGTGTTTATTGTGATGAAATTCCAAAAATTGCCATACTGATTTGCCACCAGCATCATTAAAAGCATTTAAATTTTCCCATAACTTGTTCCATTTTACATTTTTTCTGTAGATATGATTGGTATCTTCCAAACCGTCTATACCCCATATTACAACAGATTCAGTATTTTTTAACAGCAAACCAAATTCATACCACCAGTCTTTTGATTTAAATCCCCCATTGGTATGAATAGAAAAGGCTGTACTAGGATTACAGGATTTTAAATACTCCACTATTTCTTTTAATTCTGTACAGGCAATAGGGTCGCCTTTTGTACCACAAAAATCCCAGTGTATAATATTTTTACAAAATTTTTCGCCCAACTGGTCTTTAAAATAATTTACATCTAACTCTATATTTTTAATTACTGGATTCAGTGGTCCTCCATTAAACCTTCTTACACATACAGGACATTGTGCATTACATTTATCTGTAAGTTCTACATGGACAGTTTTAATATTTTTAAAAGAAGGTAGGTTCATATTTTTAATGTTGATAATTGTTTGGAAATATTTTTATCAACGGCACAAGAGTCCACACATGTCATACAAAAACTTTTTTTGTTTTTAGAGTTGTTTAAATTTCCTGAAATACCATCCGATAACACTTCTGTAAATAAGGATGAAGACAAAATGACTTCCATTGTGTTTACTTTATTTAAATAATTGTTATATATATTATACATGGATTTCAGTTGCCCGTCCCCTATTTGCATTTTAGAAGCATGAAAACAACAAGGATATACGGCACCATCTGCATTTAAAAATATTTCATAAAAATTTTCTGTTTCTGATACACTGGCACAGTTTATATCTATATTTAGATTATTATCCACTAGGTATTTTTCTATAAGTTCTAAATCGTATGGTCCTCCTCTAACATATTTGTAGTTTTCATCTATGTGTGGTTTATGGTTGTCATTCAATTTAGTATCGTCAATATCAAATGGTTTTATACTATATAATTTTTTATATAAATTATTCTCGTCTGGTATTCGGTCATATACAGGCATAGTATATGTTTCATTTGTTTCTATGTTTTTGTTAAAACCAAATGCTTCTTTGCATCTAAATTCAAGATTAAAAGATTCGCATATTTTTTTAATCTCTGAAATCTGATGCTTGTTGTGATCAAATAACAAAAACTCCCATGCACCTTTTGAACCTGCAGGATTATCTTCCATTACAGAAAAATATGATTGAAAATTTTTCCATAAATTTGACCATCTTACATTTTTTCTATAGATATGATTTGTGTCTTCTAATCCATCTATGCTCCAAATGACTCCACCATTTTTTTCAAAAGTTTTGTTTTTGAATTGCTTTCCTAATTTTTTCCAAAATTTTGTATTTCTTGCGCCACCATTTGTTCTTATGTCTATTTTTGTATCTGGATTACATGTAAATAAAAATTCAACTATTTCTACTAGTTCTTGTGCATTGCTGGGATCTCCCAGATTTCCACAAAAATTCCAATGTTTAATTTGACTACAAAATTTTTTTCCTATAAAATCTGTAAAATGTTTAATGCCAAGTTCTTTATTTTTTATAAAACTTTTTACTGGTCCTCCCATGGCAGATCTTGCACATGCAGGACATTCAGAATTACATCTATCTGTGACTTCTACATGAACAGCATTTATGGGTTTATTATACATACATATACTTATCATAAAAAAATTAAAGCATAATTTAACTCGATAAATACTGGCATGCCGGCAGTAAGAGGTGCAAGACCCATAAGAAATAGTGAAGTATTAAATTTTCATAATAATTTAAACATCACACAGACTCCCAGTTTGGATGAATATTCCAATATCTGGAGAGAATGGCTTAATTTTAGCGAACACAATTCTTTAAAAGGACTTGATAATTTTGAATTTGCAGACTATACTCAGGGCACTAGCCAAACATTTGATAATTTTATTTTAAAACATTGCCATAACAGACAAATATTAGTTTTAGAAGGTGACTTCCAGTATCATGCCTGTTTGGGCAAACATGTAGATTTTAAATATGTTACATACCCTTTTCACCTAGAAGCAGATATTCAAGGACGTGATTTACATGCATTATTAATAAGTGCACCATTTAGTGACTATGGCAGTATGTTACCTGATTTTGAATACTTAATGAATGTTTGCGAAGAATATGAAATACCTGTATGTTTGGATTTGGCTTATTGGGGTATATCAAAACATATACATATAGATTTAGAACAATTTCCGGCTATAAAAGAAGTCACATGCAGTTTAAGTAAACCCTTTTTTACATTGGAAAATCACAGAGTAGGTGTAAGATTTACAAGAGAATATGTTGATGATGGTGTCAGTATGCTAAATGAAGTAAAAATGGCAAACAATTACAGCATGGCACTGGGTATAGAATATATGAAAAACTTTTCACCAGACTATAATTGGCAAAAATATAGATTTCAGTATGAGGAAATATGCCATGAACAGGATTTAGTTTGGACTGATTCTGTGATATTTGGATTGGGTGACGAAGAACGACATAAAGATTTTAATAGAGGAATAACAAACAATTACAGAGTCTGTATAAGTGAATGGCTAGGCGATTGTTAAATAAATACAATAAAGGAGACACACAAAATGATAGTAAACTCACACAATGATTGGGATCCATTAGAAGAAATAATAGTAGGACATGCCCATCATAGTCGTATAGCAACTGATATTTCAGCAAGAAGTTTCAGTTACGCACCTTACCCTGAAGAACAGATCAAACCATTAGAAGGAGTTTATCCTCAATGGGTTATAGATGAAGCAAACGAAGATGCAGACGGTTTAGCAGACACACTTACAAAAATGGGCGTAAAAGTTCACAGACCTAAAATTGTGGATTGGGAAAATCTAAATTATGATATTGGTAAAGGCTGGAACACAAAAGGCTGGTACAGTTGGTGTCCACGTGATTTAATACTACCTTTGGGTGATATGCTAATTGAAACACCTACTCCTGTAAGAGCAAGATATTTTGAAACAAAACATTTATATGAAGACATAATGTACGAAGCATTTGAAGATGGTGCATTATGGTTACAAGCACCTAAACCAAACTTACATGATGACATGTATCAGTTTGACAATTTAGACATTGCCACCCTATTAGATCATGAGATATGTTTTGATGCTCCTAATATTGTGAGAGTAGGAAAAGATTTATTATATCAAGTTAGTAATAGTGGTAACATGAAAGGCTTCAAATGGTTAAAACGATTATTAGAGCCAATGGGTTACAAAATGCATTATAGCGAACTTTATAGTTTTGCACATTTTGATAGCACTATTGTTCCACTAAGACCTGGATTAGTGTTATTAAACAGCTCAAGAGTAACACCAGACAACTGTCCTGAAATGTTTAAAAAATGGGATAAAATTTGGTTTGATGATTGTGTAGTACAGGGAAGTAAATTAGCAGACGAAGGCTACATTGCTCCATGTTCTCCATACATTGGCATGAATATACTGAGTGTGGATGAGAATACTATTATCTGTGATTCAGCACAAGAGCCACTGATGCGTGAATTAGACAAGTGGGGCATTAACAGTGTACCTGTACAGTTTAGGCACTCTATGACGCTCTCTGGCGGTATACACTGTGCTACTTTAGACTTAAGACGTAGAGGAACTTTAGAGAGTTATTGTGATTAGTTACGGACATATAGACATTGACGTATCGTTAGACATGTTGGATGCTATAGAATATACTGAATATTTTCAGTGTTATCAACAATATGAAGCATTGGAAAAATATTACACTAAACATAACAGTAGTATATGGCAGATGTTTGAAGAGTCACCTCAATGGGTACATGATTTAGCAAATAAAATCCCGCAGGGTTTTGATCATCATGTTGTTAGCACAATAAAAATACCTCCAGGACAGACTATTCCTCATCATGTTGATAAACATTTTAAATTAAAACAAGAACATGGAGAGGGAGAGGGATATCGTTATTTGATATTTTTAGATGATTGGAAACGAGGACACTATTATGAAATACATGATAAACCTTACACACAATGGCGTAAAGGTGACTATGTGAAATTTGGTAGTGATGATTGGCATATTGCAGGTAATATGGGAGATGAGCCTTTTTATTCTGCACAAGTTACGGTGTTGTATAAGTGATTAAAGGGCACGTAGATTTATCCTGGTTAGATGAAAGAGAATTATATCTAACTAAATTTGTAGAAGAAACTAATAGTATTTGGTCAGGTGGTTATTGGAAAGACAACAATTTGCCAGTACCAGATTATCCCCAAGATGGACCTATTGTTTTACAAACATATGATGACTATGCTCCAGCATGGGCTCATAAAATAAAAGAACAATTTAGTTTTATTGAACATGCTATGGTTACAGTGAATTGTATTAAACCAGGCAGATTTATAGGACCACACACAGATAAGTTTTTTAGGTTATTTGATTTAGCCAAATTAAATAAATGGGATATAGAAAATAAAACTCCGGTAAGAGTGAATGTTTTCCTGCAGGATAAAATTATGGGACATTTTTTAGAAATAGAGAAACAATCATTTCCAGAATATATCAAAGGTGATTACGCCTATATTTTAAAAGATCAAGTACATTGTGTTAGTAATATAAGCAACACAAACAGATATACTTTGCAAGTTACAGGATTTGCAAAAACAGAGGAATTATAATGAAAATATTTTTAACAGGTGCAGATGGATTTATAGGCCAACACATGGTGGAAAGGCTCAAAGATAAACATGAGTTAGAATTTTTGAAAGAAGATTTAAGAGATCATGAAGCAGTAAGTAAACAGGTTTTGGATTTTGATCCTGAAATTATTGTACATTTGGCGGCAAGAACAGAAGTACAAGACAGTTTTTATGAGCAAATACCTTTTAGTGAAATTAACTATGTGGGTACAGTAAACTTGATTGAAACTGCGGCACAACTTAAAAATTTTAAAAACTTTGTGTTTGCCAGTACTATGGAAGTATATGGTTGGCAACCTATAAGCGATATTATTAAAGATGGTAAAGAGGAAGGTGTTATTGCATTTAATGAAACAACTCCTCCAAACCCAAATGCTCCTTACGCCGTTGCAAAATATGGCTGTGAAAAATATTTAGAATATGCCCATAGAAGTTATGGATTACCTTTTACTGCTATAAGACAAACAAATGCATATGGTAGAAAAGACAACAATTTTTTTGTAACAGAACAAATCATTTATCAAATGCTCACCAACGAAAAAGAAATTAATCTGGGATATGGTGAACCTTATCGTAACTTCATCTATATTGACGATTTACTAGATGCTTGGGAAACAGTTATTGTAAATCCAGATAAATGTGCTGGAGAAATATTTTGTATAGGTCCTGATAATGCAATTAAAATTAAAGACTATGTAAAAGTAATAGCAAATAAAATAGGCTGGGATGGTAAAGTTAATTGGGACACAAAACCTCCAAGACCAGGCGAAATATATTTGTTGAATAGTACAAATCACAAAATTACTAGTAGACTAGGCTGGTTCCCTAAAGTGGAACTAAGTGATGGTTTAGACAGAACAATAGCAATATGGAAAAATATTGTTGACAATAACTTACCCTTTAATCTAGATAGAAAGTTCAGTAAAGGTAAGTAGTATGTATGTACTCAGTATCTTTAATACAGCCTAATTTTCAAACAGGCCCGCATCATTTAAATAGTTACTATTTGCCTTATAGTGTAGGTTCGTTATGGTCTTACATAATACAGAACAGTGATATAAAACAAAACTTTTCTATCAGTAATATCATCTTTAGAAGAGACACAATAGATGAATTAATAAAATCACACAAAGATACTGATATTGTTTTAATTAGTTTATATATTTGGAATAGAAATTATTGTTTTAAACTCGCACAAAGATTAAAAGAGTCATATCCTAACATAAAAATTATAATGGGAGGTCCAGAACTTCCTTGGAGACAGGAAAACTTTTTTGAACAATATCCATTTGTTGATAGCATAGTAATAGGCGAGGGCGAAAAAGCAGTAGAACATCTTTTGTTACAATTTTTACAAAATAAAAAATTAGATAAAATAAATCAATTTGAAAGAATGAAAGAACTTGATTTACCGAGTCCATACCTAAATGGAATGTTTGATAATTTATTAAAAAAACATCCTGATATAGAATGGGTACCAACCATAGAAACAGATAGAGGTTGTCCATATAGTTGTACATTTTGTGATTGGGGTAGTGCAACGGCAAGTAAAATGTATAAGTTTTATTTTGAAAGAATAAATGCTGAACTAGATTGGATTTCAAAAAATAAATTGCCATATCTTTCACTAACATCAAGTAACTTTGGTATTTTTAAAGAACGTGATTTAAAGATTGCAGAAAAGATAGTAGAACAAAATAAATTAACTGGTTGTCCAAATGGACTTAGTGTAAGTTATGCCAAAAATAGCAATGACACGGTTGTGGAAATAGTTAAGTTATTTACAGACGCACAAATACAAACTGGCGTAACATTAAGTTTACAAACAACCAGCGATCATGTTTTAGAAAATATTAAACGTAAAAACATGAAAATAAATTCCATAACGGAAGTTACAGAATTAGCAAATAAAAATCATTTACCTGTATTAACAGAATTAATTTTAGGTATGCCAGGTGAAACAAGTGAATCCTGGCGGAATACCTTAGAGCAGGTAATTCAAAATAATATTTTAAATTTAGATGTTTATTTTTTACAGTTACTAATAAACTCCCCAATGTATGTAAAACAAATTGCGGATTATAATTTAAAAACGTTTGAAGCATTTGATTTCTTTTATGGTGTACATACAGGAGATTTCTTAGATGATAAACAAAATGGTATTGCTGAATCTATAGAAGTAATTCAATCCACAAATACATTTGACCGAGAACAATTAATAGACGAAAGTATATTTACTTGGTTTGTTTTAGGATTTCATATGTATGGAATATCTAATATTATTTCTAAATACTTGTTTGAAGAATTTGATTATACTTATATGGAATTTTATAATTCTCTGTATAAAGTTTTATTAAGAGAAGACAAATATTTTCCAAAATGGGTTGATCAAATTAAACAGGGTTTGTACAGATGGCAAGACAAAGGCTATATGGATGCTGATATAGGCGGACTCAGTATCCAAGGTTGGCAGTATTTCCATTCCCTTATGCCTATTATTCAAAACAACAACTTGGTTGATCATTATGTTGATTTTGTTGCAGAGCAATTTACCAGCAAAATTGACGAAAAAACATTAAATGACTATAAAAACCTATCGAAAAATCAGATAAAACAGTTTAATAGATATATAACTACTGAAAAAGTACTAGAATTAGAGTCTGGTAATTTTGGTGAAACTGTTTTAGTAGAGGATAGGTTTAATCATTATCCTAAAAACTTAACAGAACATTTGGAATTTTTATTCTTTGGCAGGCGTAGAAGTTGGCATATGAATAAAATAGTTGACAAAAGATAATTTTTTGTTAGAATAAAATTTTTAGGAATCATATGGAAATTTATTTAATAGCATTCATTTTTATTCTAGCAAATACATATTTTTCTTTTAAAGCAGGTGAGCAGTCAGGTAGATTTGAGGGTATGTTAAGTATTACTCAGTTTTACAAAGACAAAAATGTTTTAAAAGATAAAAAGAAAATATTAGGGTTTAAAAACTGGCCCTTACCAATTCAAGTTTTGTATGGTAATCCAGATCCTAAACTTTTCAAGGACTAGAATGGCGAGAAGAAAAACAAAAGCAAGTTCATATTTAATCAAAGAACCTAACTGGAAAGAGTTGGCATTGCTAACTTCTGAACAGGATAGAGAAAAAGCATATCA
>Ga0255766_10004235_pt1 | contig 12222 bp, 10 predicted proteins | sample 071ome_23_FD_179966 | JGI IMG/M metagenome (GOLD analysis project Ga0255766, IMG submission 179966) | Coastal salt marsh microbial communities from the Groves Creek Marsh, Skidaway Island, Georgia - 071403BT metaG (version 2) | ecosystem: Environmental > Aquatic > Marine > Intertidal zone >... | reverse complement strand
GACAATTATTCTATTACCATATTTAACTGCCCTTGAATAACTAGCCATTTCTTCCCAACTAGTATTACTTGATATATTTTCTCTTTTTTTTGTCACTTTTGAAATTTCATAAACTTTTGGCATTGAACTTAAATGATGACTTAAGTCACCAGATGCAGTAAGGAATGGAGGCTTTCTATACTCATCACCACAATCTCCTGGAACTGCATCTAATAAATTTAATGATTTAGATAATAGTTTCTTATCCTCTTCACTAAAATTAACATCATATATTTTTTTGTTCTCGTTTATATGATCGCTTTCTCCTAATCTTGCTCCAATTATAACTGAAGCAACATTTGGATCTTCAAGAATATATCTACTTGAAATATTTGAAATTGAAGTATTATTTCTTAGTGATAGTTCATCTAAAGTTTCAAGGAGATTCTGAAATTTTTTCCATCCTCCTGTTACATCAATAAACCTTTTATATTTCATCTGAGACCAGTTTAGATCATCACTAATTTTAGGTTCTTTCTTACCTAACCATTTTTTGGAAAGAAATCCTCCAGCAAGAGTCCCAAATGCAAATAATTTAATGCCAAATTCTTGACAAATTTTTGACATTTCTCCAGTTGCTCTTCTATCAAGTAATGAATAACATATTTGATTTGAAACTAATTTAATTCCACTAGATAATGCAATTCTTAAATGTGCTGAGTCAAAATTTGTTACCCCAATATTTTTAATTAGTCCTTCACGTCTTAATTCATCTAGATAAAAAAGGGCATCAATCCAGCTTGGATCAGAATATTGCCAAGCATGAAATTGCATAAGGTCAATTTGAGATTGATTCATCCTACTTAAAGATTTTAATACAGCATCCTTTGTTAATTTTCTATCTATTTTCCCAGGGGTAGGAACCCATTTAGTGAAAAGATTTATATCAGAGTTGTTTTGGTAATTATTTTTAAAAACTCCTGCAATTATTTCACTAGATCCATAGTGATCTGCCATATCAAAAGAAGTAAATCCATTTTCAGCATATAAATTCATATACTTTGAAGTAATATTGGGATCTAATGTTTTACCATCTTTTTCCATATCAGCAATCTGCCATAGACCTATTAAAACTCTTGGAACTGAAAGCTTATCTGATATTTTAATTCTTTCTTGCATTACTCAGATGGTAAAGATTTAAAAATATGCTTATTGTTTCTTTTAATCTTTATCCATCGTATAAGAAAATATAATGATGCTAAAGTCATAACAATTAGATATATGAATGTTGAATGGAAATACCAAGCATCCACTTCTGATGTCAAATCTTTATAAGTATGAATTACTAAAAAAATAACTATTACAACTGAGCCTAAGTATCCAATAATTTTTTGAAGTGATCTATTTTTTAATATTGTGATTTCTTTATATAGTTTTGGGTTAACCTTAGCGATTGTAATTACAGTAATACACATTAGTAAAAAATTTATCATCATTGAGGTTACCATTATATCAATACCAAGGAAAAAATCACCTGCGAAGTGAGAGCCTATTGAACCAACACTTGCTACAACCCCAACAACAAATATTGATATATGTGGAGTATTATACTTTTCATGAATATGTGAAACTTTCTTAGGAAAAATTTTGTCTTTAGACCATGCAAACATTAATCTTGATACAGATAAAATCATTGCAGGCAAGTCATTTACTAGTGCAATTGTTGCTCCAAGAATTATTAATATTCCCCAGAATTGTGGCAAAACATAACTTAATAGTCCTGGTGCAGTGATATCCTTAATTAATGATTCATCAGCTACAAAGTTCCATGGCACTATATTATATACCGATATGGTAAAAAGTATATAATAAATTGAAACTATAAATATTGCCAGTAATATTGCTCTAGGAATATTTTTAGTTGGATTTTTTGCTTCATTTCCAGTTTGAGCAATTGCATCGAAACCAATAAAACTTGAGAAAAGTAAAGTAGATGCAGTTAGAAAAACCCTCCAATCAAACTGTTTATATTGAATTGAAGTTATTTCCCTTTTTTCAACTTCAAATACTGCTTCAATAAAATCATTTTGATTAAATAATACTCCCGAGACAATAACTATACTCCCAAGAGCAAACATTATGAATAACATTGGAATTAACGTATTTCTATAAAGCTTTCCACCAATAATATTTACATATACAAATACCCATATTAAAATCAATGATATTGATAATCTTACATATCCTATTTCTAGAAAATCTGAAATACTTATTAAGCCTAAATTAAAAAAGACATCTCTTATGAATGGTACAATAATATATGCAATGACTCCTATAACTATTGACAATCCGAACCATTGGGAAAAACTTGCTATAAATCCAAGATATGGACTAAGTCCTCTACTTGCATATAGATAGCTTCCCCCTGCTCTCGGCATTGAAGAGGATAAAATTGCATATGAGTATGCAGCGAAGATTGCAGGTATTGCGGCAAATAAAAATGCTGGGACTACATATGGACCAATTCCAGGAACGTTCTTTTGAATCATAAATGGTATAACATTTATCGATGCCCCCATCATTGAACATATACCTGTAGCTGTAACAAGCATAAGTCCCATTTGTCTAAGAAGTTTTTTTTGGCTCACTTAAATATTTTTAAGTATCACAAATTACGCATATTTTATAACTAGTTTTTGTAAATTTAAATATGTCAACAAAATCTCATTGGGATAAAATTTACAAAGAAAAGAGTCCTAGTGAAGTATCATGGACACAAGAAGTTCCAGTTACATCTATTAAGTTTCTTGAGAAACTTAATATTGATAAATCATCACCTGTTATTGATGTTGGTGGGGGTGAGAGTAAATTTGTTGACTACCTGATTAACAACGGATACAAAAATATATCTGTACTTGATATTTCAAAAAATGCTATCAACAGGGTAAAAAATAGATTAGGAAAAGATTCTGATAATGTAAATTGGATTGTTAGTGATATAAATGATTTTAATCCAAAAATTCAATACTCTTTTTGGCATGATAGAGCTGTATTTCATTTTTTAACTGAAAAGACAGATATCAAAAGATATGTCAAAATAGTTAATGAGTTTTCCAAAAATTTTGTTATTGGTACTTTTTCGAAATCAGGGCCATTAAAATGTAGTGGTTTAAATATTTCACAGTATGATAAAGACTCTCTTGAAAAATTATTTTCTAATGGAGATCTATCAATTAATGATTATGAATATATAAATCACACAACTCCTTTCGAAACCACTCAAAATTTTATATTTTGCGGCTTCTCGTCAAAATAAACTAATTAATTTAAATAATGGAATACAATAAACTACCTGGGACAAATATTGAAGTAAGTAAAATTTGTCTTGGAACTATGACATGGGGTAGACAAAATTCTGAGTCTGAAGCTTTTGAACAAATGGATTATAGTTTAGATCACGGTGTAAACTTTTTTGATACTGCAGAATTATATCCAGTTCCTGCTACTCCTGAGAGATATGCTGATACTGAGAGAATAATAGGCAATTGGTTATCATCAAGAAATAATAGAGAAAAAATCATATTAGCTTCAAAAATTGCTGGACCTGGAGACTACACAGCTCATATCAGAAAAACAGGATTCAAAGGAAGCTCAATTGAAGATGCAATAAATGGAAGTTTAAAAAGACTTAAAACTGATTACTTGGACTTATATCAACTTCACTGGCCAGAAAGAATGACAAACTTTTTTGGGAAAAGAGGCTTTACATATGCTAATGATGGATGGGAAGATAACTTTCAAGAGATTTTGGAAAAACTAAAAAAGCTAGTTGATGAGGGTAAAGTAAGATATGTTGGTTTATCAAATGAAAATCCTTGGGGGTTTATGAAGTTTATTGAATACTCTAAAATTGGGTTACCTAAAATGATAACTATTCAAAATCCATATTCCCTCTTAAATAGACTTTTTGAAGTTGGTAATGCAGAAATATGTAAAAGAGAAAACGTTGGATTGTTAGCATATTCACCTCTTGGGTTTGGGGTGCTTTCTGGAAAATACAGAAATGGTGAAATGCCAGAAAACAGTAGGCTTAAGTTATTTCCAAATTTAGCAAGATTTAGCAACGAAAATTGTGCTAAGGCGATTGATTTGTATTATGAAATATCACAAAAACATAATATGACTTTAGCAGAAATGTCCCTAGCATTTGTTAATGATAGACCATTTGTTACTAGTAATATAATTGGGGCTACATCAATGGATCAGTTAAAAGAAAATATAAATAGTATTAATATTAAACTATCCGATGAAGTTATTTCGGAGATCAATCTAGTAAATGAAAAAATACCAAATCCAGCTCCATAATTAGTTAAAATTTAGAAATTCCTGTTTTCAAAGTTATCATTCTTTGGATTTGGTCCAAATTGATTTTCGCCTTGCTCTCCTTCTGTTACAAAAAGAACTATAAGCCATATAGCTCCAATTATTGGAATTAGTACAAGTAAGTAGTACCATCCAGATTTACCTACATCGTGGAGTCTTCTTATTGCTACAGCTAAACTTGGGATAAAAACTGCAAGACCATATCCTATATAAATAGGTCCATATCCGATAGCCCAAGTGGTTCCTAGAATATTGTCCAAAAGCAAGCATAAGATTGAAATAAGAGAATTAATAAAAACAAACATCCAATACTCCATTCTTCTGGATCTTCCGTTAAAATCAAAATAAGAATTGATTACTTTTAAATACCATTCCATTTGATTAATTTACAAAATAATTTTTCTCTTATATAATGAGCTTTGATAAATCTAAAATATCAGTAAAAGAAGCTGCAAAAATTTTAAAATCTGTATATAATTTAGATGGAGAAATCTCATTGCTTGATGGAGAGATTGACTTTAACTTCAAAGTAGTTTTAAATAATTCTAAAAAGTATTTATTGAAGATATCTAGATCAAGTTTTGAGCAAGAATACATTGACTATCAAGTCCTATTGCTAGAACATTTAAATAAAAATTCTAAGATCGAACTACCTAAATTAGTTTTGTCAACTGATAATAAAAAATCATCTATTATTCAAGATGTTCATGGATATGATAGGTCTGTAAGATTAATGAGTTGGATAGATGGAAGATTATGGAGCACAGTTAATCCAATAACAAAATCATTACGATATGAATTAGGTTATTTATGTTCTGAATTATCAAAATCATTGCAAAATTTTAAACATCCTTATGCTGATAAAGAAATCGAGTGGGATGTTGCAAAATCACTATGGGTAGAATGTTATTTAGATAAATTTGACTTTGAAAAAATTAAGATTTTAAAAAAATTTATTAAAAATTTTAAAGATAATCTTCATCTCTACCAAAAGCTAGAAAAATCAATTATTCACAACGATATTAATGATAACAATATTATTGTTAGTAATGATTTTTTAAATCCAACTGTAAAGTCAGTAATTGATTTTGGTGATGCGGTATTTTCTCAAACTATTAATGATCTTGCAATTACTTGTTCATATGGAATAATGAATCTAAATGATCCTCTTTCTGGATGTATAGATATACTAGAAGGATATAATCAAAACAGAAAAGTTAAAGACAATGAATTAAAGCTATTGTATAATCTAATCGCAATGAGGTTAGTTATTTCAGTAACTAAATCATCTATTAATAAGTATAAAGAGCCTGATAACAAATATTTATTAATAAGTGAAAAATCTGCATGGAATCTTCTTTATAAATGGAGTGAAATTGATTCAGAGTTTGCATATTATTCATTTAGAAAAGCATGCTCATTAGATGCTCATCCAGATAAAAAGAAATTTGATAAGTGGGCAAAAAAAAATAGCTTCTTTATTGGAGATCTACTGCCTGAAATAAATAAAACAAAATTTTATAACCTAGATTTAAGTATAGGCAGTAACTGGTTAGGTACTAGAAATGAGATTGAGGATTTAGATTTTTTTCAATTTAAAATTGAAAAACTACAAAAAACTATACCTGATTATATTATCTCAGGTGGATATCTCGAACCAAGATCAATCTATTCTTCAAATACATATGAAAAAGTTGGTAATGAAGGTGAGGAGAATAGGACTATCCACTTAGGTTTAGATTTTTGGGTCCCAGTAGGGACAAAAGTTAGTAGTATTTATGATGGTGAAATAGTAGCTGCGGTCAATGATAAAGGGAATAAAGAATATGGAGGACTAGTAATTATAAAGCATTATGTTGAGGACTTTGAATTTTTTACATTATACGGACATAACTCAGTAGATAGCGTGTTGAAGAATAAAATAGGCTCAAAAGTTAAGAGGGGAGAAATAATTGCAGAGGTTGCAAATTATCCTGAGAATGGAAATTGGGCACCTCATCTTCATTTCCAAATTATGCTTTCCATGTTAAACTTTAAAGTTGATTATCCAGGTGTATGTTATTCAAAGCAAGAAGATGTATGGGAAGATATATGTCCAGATCCAAATATTCTATTTAAGAAAATAGGCCTGAGCTCAATTACAAATCAGACTAATACTCAAATAATAGATTATCGAAAAAAACATATAGGAAAAAGTCTTAAACTTCATTACAATAAACCAATAAGGATAGTCCGTGGAGAAGGAGTTTATTTAATTGATCATAAAGGCAACAAATATTTAGATACAGTAAATAATGTCGCTCATGTGGGGCATGAAAATGAAGAAGTAGTAAGTGTTGGTAAAAGTCAAATGTCAGTTCTTAATACTAACTCTAGATATTTACATGAAAACATAAACCATCTTACAAAAGAAATACTTAGCACCTTGCCAAATGAACTAAATGTTGTTCATTATGTTAACTCAGGAAGTGAAGCAAATGAATTAGCAATAAGGATGATGAAAGCTCACACAGGAAACAATGACATAATAGTGTCTCAACATGGTTATCACGGAAATACTAATATATGTGTTGATATTTCATCTTACAAATTTGATGGAAAGGGTGGTAGTGGAGCACCTGAAAATACTCACGTAATTCCTATTCCAAATAATTTTAATGGAAAATATAAAGGAGATACAAAAGAGGATAAATATGTTAATGAAGTAAGAAAACAAATAAAAAAAATTAAACGGAAGAAAAGTGGGCTTGGCGGATTTATTATAGAGCCAATTATAAGTTGTGGAGGTCAAGTAGAACTGCCCAAAGGATTTTTAAAAAAGGCTTACAGAGAAGTCAGAAAAAATGGAGGTGTTTGTATATCAGATGAGGTTCAAGTAGGATGTGGAAGAATGGGTAAAACTTTTTGGGGTTTTCAAGAACATAATGTTATTCCTGATATTATTACAGTTGGAAAACCTATTGGAAATGGCCATCCAGTTGGAGTAGTTGTTTGCACCAAAGAAATTGCAGAGAGTTTTGCAAATGGAATGGAGTTTTTTAACACATTTGGAGGAAATCCAGTTTCGTGTTCAATCGCCCTAGAAGTTCTTAAAACTGTTAAGAAAAAAAATCTTCAGAAAAATGCTAGAATCGTTGGAGATTACTTTAAAAAAGAACTAAAAAAACTAGCAAAAGAAAATAGGATTATTGCAGATGTAAGAGGTCAAGGACTTTTCTTAGGTATTGAATTTCTTGATAATGACAACAAACCGCAAAGCGAGGAAGCTCAATACATTATAAATAGGTTAAAGGATTTTGGAATCCTATCCAGTGTTGATGGTCCATTTAATAATGTAATTAAGATTAAACCTCCTTTAATTTTTAGCAAATCAAACTGTGATTTATTTTTAAAATATTTTAAAAAAATATTGAAGGAGGACTTTGTCGCAAAATATTAATTAGGAAGTTTACGAAAGTTTAAATCTTTGACTCCTTTTCTTACAGAGTTCATAAAGTCTTCTCCTGGATCTACTTTTTCTGTCCTATAGTTATCATCAATTTCAAGCCAAAGTTCATGCCCTTCAAAATTTGTATACTCGTAATGGCCTATTAGATATTCTATTGTTGGAAATTTATTTTTTAAGTATTTAACAAGTTTAATATTTGCTTCAACTTGCATATCAGTTAAGGGTAATGTATCATTTCCTCCAACATTTTCAATACCAATAGACGAGTGGTTTAGACCAATTACATGTCTTGCCATATAGTTTTCAGGCATTAATCTATATATTGAACCATCTTGATCTACTAAAAATTGTGAGGATACATTTAACCCACTAACATTTTCTAAATCTGGCCTCCAAGAAGGTAAATATGGGCTATTAAAAGCTTCAAAAGTTTTTTCCATTGTAGGAATAACTGTCCAATGTAGAACTATAATTTTTGGAGTTATTAAAATAGTATCTCTCTCTAAATCATATCTCTGTTTAAAATATTCTTTGGTGAGATTAATTCTTTCTTGATTAAATATAATTGGTTTATCAATGATTTGAATTTGATTATCACATCCATTAAGGATGAGAAAAAATATAGATGTTAAGAATTTCCTAAACCACATTCGATAGGTTTTCTAAGACAAATGACTATTTATATTTGTCGTATGATTAATACAATTTCTAAATTTAATTTTTTAATTACAATTATATTTTTTAACTCATCAATGCTTATGGCACAAAAATATGAGACACAGGAATATCAAGTAGTAGATCAAATTGATAATGCTGAAATAAGATTTTATCCCAGTGCTGCTATGATAAAGGTTTCTGCCGAACAAAACAGAAATAATAATTTTGGTAAACTTTTTAGATACATTGCAGGTAACAATCAAGAAAATAAAGAGATTGCAATGACAACTCCTGTTTACATGTATGACCAAAACAAAACTATGGAGTTTGTTCTTCCAAAAAAATACTTATCTGAGGACCTTCCTATTCCAAATGACAGAAACCTAGAAGCTTATATTTCTAATCCAAAGTATTTTGCAGCAATTAGATATTCAGGATATTCAAATACTAATAAAATTCAAAAGCACAAGAATGAACTCAAATCTATTCTTGATAATAATGGACTTGAAATAATTAGCGACTTTTATGTTCTTTCTTACGATGCTCCAACAAAATTCTACAATAGAAGAAATGAAATATTATTTGAAATTAGTTACAAAGATTAAATCTTAATTATAGAGAATTCTAAAAAAAGAACTACTCAAATTTCCTTTTTATAAAAAAACCTTATTCTAAAATATCATTTTAATAAAAATGAAATAATTCCTAATTAATCAAAATTATTTCAACATAGTATAATATAGATTTGGTTCGTTTAATCAAATAATTTGAAATTATGAATCAATTTAAATTACACTTATCTAGAACTTTAAGAATTGGGGTATTCTCATTGATTGCACTTTTATCTACGAATATTTCTTATTCACAAGACTTTGGTGCAGACCTTGTTAGTTCTTATGTTTGGAGAGGTACACAATTTGGATCAGGGGCTCACATTCAGCCATATATGACTCTTGGATCTGGAAATTTAGAGGCTGGAATTTGGGGAAGCTTCCCAACAACAGCTCAAGGTGGTGGAAATGAATTAGACGCTTACATAAGTTATGATTTTGGTCCACTCGCATTAACAATTACTAACTATACTTTCCCTATTGATGGAGGAGTGTACAGTGACGGAGAATATGGTTTCTTTCAAGGAGACTATACTGAAATAAGTGGATCAACATCTATTATGGGAGTTGATTTATTGGCTGGGTATTTCACCGAAGTTGAGGCACTATATGTTGAACTTGGATTTACTGCAGGACCAGTTGATATTGCAATAGGTTATGGAGATGATCAAGCAGATGCATGGTATGCAAATGGTGGTAGCGGAATTGTAAATATGTCTTTTAGTGGTTCAAAAGAACTGAAAATTTCAGACTCATTCTCACTGCCAGTATTTGGATCATTTATTCTAAATCCAGAAGCAGAAGCAGCTTTTTTGGTTTTTGGAATTAGTTTTTAAATTAGATTATTATGAAAAAAATAGAAGCAATTATTAGAAAGTCAAAATTTGACGAAGTCGTTAAAGCTTTGCATGATGCAGAGGTTTACTTTTTCAGCTACTGGGATGTCACTGGTGTTGGAAATGAAAAAATAGGAAAGGTTTACAGAGGAATTACATATAGCACTAAAGATATTCAAAGAAGATATTTGTCAATTGTTGTTTCAGACTCTTTTGTAGATGCTACTGTAGATGCCATAATTAAATCTGGTGCTACAGGCAATGTAGGTGATGGTAAGATTTTTATTTTACCATGCGAAGAAGCTTACAGAATTAGAACAGGAGAAAAAGGAAATAAATCATTTAATTAAAAATTATGGAATTACTTACAACAAATAATGTTTGGATGATGCTCTGTGCAGCATTAGTGTTTTTTATGCATCTTGGATTTTCGTTTTTAGAAATCGGACTAACAAGACAGAAGAATACAATTAATATTTTATTTAAGAACTTCTTTATAATCACAATGGGACTAATAGCATATTGCCTTATTGGTTTTAACTTAATGTATCCTGGAGACTTTAATATTATTGGTAATGGTATACTTGGATTTGCAGGCCCAGGACTTGATGCAGCAGTTGCTGCTGATCTTGCATATAATGAAGGTTATACATACTGGACAGACTTCCTATTCCAAGGAATGTTTGCTGCAACAGCTGGAACTATTATTTCAGGTGCAGTTGCTGAAAGAATAAAGATTAACTCATTTATGTTAGTTGTTTTACTTTATATTACAATAGTTTATCCTATTGTAGGTTCATGGCAATGGGGTTCAGGATTTTTATCAACATTAACTGATGAAGTTGGTTTTTACGACTTTGCTGGTTCAACTCTTGTTCACTCTGTTGGGGGATGGGGAGCACTAATTATCATCTATTTACTAGGAGCAAGAAAAGGAAAGTTTGATAGTTCTGGAAAACCTCAAGCTATTCCAGGTTCTAACATACCTCTATCAGCTGCTGGTGTTTTGATTCTTTGGTTAGGGTGGTTTGGATTTAATGGAGGATCTGTTTTATCAGCAGACCCTGCCAATACATCACTTGTTCTTGTTACAACTTGTTTAGCTGCAGCAGCAGGTGGTCTTGGAGCTGCATTATTTTCAGGACTTCTTTATAAGAATTTAGATATAACAATGTTTATGAATGGTGTTTTAGGTGGATTGGTTGGTATAACAGCTGGTGCAGATCAAATGGGACCAACTGAAGCTATTATTATAGGTATAGTAGGCGGAGTCATTGTTGTTCTTGGTGTAGCCTTATTAGATAGGTGTAAATTAGATGATCCTGTTGGAGCAATTCCAGTTCATTTATTTGCTGGAATCTGGGGTACACTTGCAGTAGGTATTTTTGGAGCTTCTGCTGGATTTGATCAATTTATGGTTCAACTTGCTAGTGTTGGAATAGTTGGTCTTTTCTGTGTAGTCTGTACATTTATAATTGCATTAGCAGTAAAATCAATTATGGGACTACGAGTTTCTGAAGATGAAGAAGACAAAGGTTTAGATATTGCTGAACATGGAACTGGAGCCTATGGAGATTTTTCAATGAGATAATAACTTCTATTATTTTCATTTCTAAAAGGAGATCAAATGATCTCCTTTTTTGATTTATGTAGAATCTAAATATTAATATATTAGTTTATAATTATGAATAAAGTAATAATCGTTGGGGCAGGAATAAATGGATTAGTTGCTGCAAACTATCTTGTTAAGAATGGCTTTGATGTTAGTATAATTGAAAAAAAACCTCAAACAGGAGGAGCATGTATAAAAGATTCCGTTGAAATTGGGAATAAAAAAATTGATTTTGCTTATGGAGCTACGGTACTTGGTATGATGCCAGATTTTATTTTCGAAGAAACCGGTCTCAGTAAAATTGTTCAGGGTTATTATCCAAAGAATCCAAAGCTTGTTTACTTTAACGATAAAGAAAGTTCTACTAAAATTTACCAAGATCACATTAAATTGGAAGAAGAACTTAGAGAAAATTGGGGTGAGACTGGAAAAGTCAATGAGTTTAGAAATGATGAGAATAAAGTAATTAAGTTCATTCAAGAATTATATAAAAATGGTACAAGTCCATCCATTGATCTAGCAAAGGATTATTTAGGAAATGAATTAACAAGGCTATGGATTAGTGGAAATGCAAAAGACTTACTTGATCATTATTTCTCTTCTGAAAAAACAAAATTATACATGGGGATGACTGTAATAGAGAGTGGACCTGCTTCAATATATGATCCTGGTACAGCATTTACTATTCCCCTAATG